>Ga0268386_10000102_pt1 | contig 46199 bp, 34 predicted proteins | sample RVTome_15_FD_200260 | JGI IMG/M metagenome (GOLD analysis project Ga0268386, IMG submission 200260) | Soil microbial communities from uranium-contaminated site in the Upper Colorado River Basin, Wyoming, United States - RVT150D86... ... | reverse complement strand
CGCCGGGGTCCCCCTGGCGGGCTACTTCGTCTGGTCCCTCCTCGACAACTTCGAGTGGGAGCGCGGCTACGCCCAGCGCTTCGGGATCGTCTGGACCGACTACCCGACCCAGAGGCGCATCCCCAAGGACAGCGCGCTCTGGTACCGCCGGGTCATCGCCGCCGGCTCGCCGGACGTGGACTGAGGCTCTCCCTCACCCGACCCGGGGAGGCGCCGTCGACTCCCGGACCACGAGGTCGGTCGAGAAGCGGGGCAGCTCGAAGCCCTCGCCCTGCAGCTGGCTGAGGAGGGCCTGGGAGGCGGCGAGGCCCATCTCGAGCGCGGGCTGGCGGACGGTGGTGAGGGGGGGCCAGGCGAAGGCCGCGCTCGGCTGGTCGTCGAACCCCACGACCGAGACGTCCCGGGGGACGCGGATCCCCCGGCGGAAGAGGGCGAGGCCGGCCCCGTAGGCCATCTGGTCGTTGCTCGCGAAGATCGCGGTGAAGGCCACCCCGGCGGCGAGGAGGGCCTCGGTCACGATGAGCCCCGACTGCTCCTCGAAGTTGCCCTCGCCGACGAGGGCGGGGTCGAGGGGGAGCCCCGCCTCGCGCAGCGCCCGCTCGTATCCCTCGCGCCGGTCGATCGCGTCCCGGTGCCAGGGGAAGCCGGTGATGTGGACGATCCGGTGATGGCCGAGGTCCACCAGGTGCCGGGTGGCCTTGTAGCCCCCGTCCCGGTTCTCGACGTGCACGCAGCGGTGCTCGAGCCCCTGGATGGACCGGCCGATGGCGAGCACGGGCACCCGGCCCGCGAGGTCGACGAGGTCGCGGTCCGGGATGTGCCCCCCGACCACGATGAGCCCGTCCACGCGGTGGGCGAGGAGGAGGTCCAGGGCCTGGGCGGCCTCCGCCGGCTGCTCGCCGCTGGCGAAGAGCGGGTAGTAGTCGGTCCCCCGGAGGCCCTGCTCGATCCCCTTGATGAGCTGGCCGTAGAACGGGCTCGAGATCCCCTGGGGCAGGACGCCGATCGCCCGGGAGTGGCCGCGGGCGAGCTCCTGGGCGAGCACGTTCGGGCGGAAGCCCAGGGCCTTGACCGCCGCCAGCACCGCCGCCCGCTTCGCCGGAGCGACCGGCGTCGTGTCGTTCAGGACCCGCGAAACGGTGGACGGAGAGACGCCGGCCCGGGCCGCGATGTCGCGGATCGTCAGGGCGGTGGGGTTCCGGCGTACCCGTCGCGTTCGGGAAATCTGTCCGGGCATGGGGGGAATGGCGCTCAGCGACCCGAAAACGGTATCATGAAAACAGGCAAGCTTTCCAAGACCTTACGCGGGGCTTTTCCCTTGACACCCCTTTGGGTCGCCCGTACTCTCGTCCAACCCGCTGGGCATGCCGAGTGCCCATGCCGCTCAATCGCCGAAGGACACGACCGGGAGGAGTCCATGAGCAGGGGACGTCCTGCCGCCGCACCGTACCTCCCGGGGTACGTGCTGCTCGGCGCGGCCCTCGCTCTCGCCCCGGCCCCCGGACGGGCGCAGGGGCTGACGGGCCAGCTCAGCGTGGCGGTGACGGACCCGTCGGGAGCCGTCGTCCCCGAAGCCGGGATCGTGCTCACGGACGAGTCGTCGGGCTCGGTCCGCCGCTCGACGTCGAACTCGGAGGGGGTCGCGGTCTTCGTCGGCGTCCCCCCGGGGACGTTCACGGTCAGCGTCGAATCACCCGGCCTCGCGAAGTGGGAGCGCACCGGCCTCGAGCTCCGGCTCGGCGAGAAGCGGACGTTGAGCGTCCGGCTCAACGTGGCCGGGCTCAGCGAAGAGGTGGCGGTGACCGCGGCCGCCGCCCGGATCCCGATCGATTCCGGGGAGAAGAGCGCCACCCTCACCGCCGACCAGATCGAGAACATCACGATCCTGGGCCGGAGCGCGGCCGAGCTGCTGAGGGTCCTCCCCGGCCTCACTCCCGTCACCGGCACCAACAACCGGCCCGCCTTCAGCGGAGAGGTCATCGGGATCGCCAGCTACGGGGACGGGGGGCCCCAGAGCGCGCTCTCCCACTACTCCGCCAACGGCTCCACCACCTACGCCCTCGACATCCAGGTCGACGGCGCGGCGGGGGCGGACGTGGGCTGCAATTGCGCGACCCCGGTGAACCCCAACCCCGAGTTCACCCAGGAGTTCAAGGTCCTCCAGTCGAACTTCGGGGCCGAGTACTCCCGGGGGCCGGTGGCGATCCAGGCGGTTTCGAAGTCGGGGGGCCGCGACTTCCACGGCTCGGCCTACACCTACGTGCGCCACTACTCCCTCAACGCCAACGAGCCGATCGACAAGGCCCTCGGCCGGGAGCGGCCCGAGAACGAGTTCTACTTCCCGGGCTTCACCCTGAGCGGCCCCCTCCTCATCCCGGGGACGGGCTTCAACCGGAACCGGGACAAGGTCTTCTTCTTCGTGGGCTGGGAGAGGTTCCAGCAGCGGTTGGACACCGGCCTCGTGCGGTCGAAGGTCCCGACGGCGGCGATGCGGAACGGCGACTTCAGCGAGGCCGGAGACCTCGGCCTCGGCGGCGGCGCGGTCACCGCGATCCCCTCCCTCGACGGCACGGAGACCCCGGTGATTCCCGCCGGCCTCATTGACCCCGGGGGCCGGGTCCTCCTGAACGCCTTCCCCCTCCCCAACGCCGACGCCCGGGAGACCGGCGGCTTCAACTACGTGGACCGGGTGCTCTTCGACCAGAACGGCTCCCAGCTCCTCACCCGGCTGGACTTCGACGTCTCCGACAACACCAAGCTCTTCCTGCGCTACAACCGCCAGCGCGAGCGGCAGCCCTTCCCGATCGGGCTTTGGTGGCGCAACGGCGAGAGGCAGGTCCCCTACCCGAGCCGCACGGTGGCCGACAACGAGTCGGACTCGCTGACGACCAGCCTCACCCACGTCCTCGACCCCACCCTGACCAGCGAGACCATCATCGCCGCCACCTACGTCAACTTCCCGAACCGGTACGAGGACCCCTCCAAGGTGCAGCGGTCCGCCCTCGGCTATCCCTACGGCGGGATCTACGACCACCCCGACAACCAGATCCCCGCCTTCATGGGCGACTGGGGGCCGGACACCCCGGCCTACGTCAACCCCGGGGGCTTCGACCCCGTGCTGTTCGCGAGGAAATGGCAGGTGTCGGCGGCCGAGCACGTCACCAAGGTGGCGGGGGCCCACACCCTCAAGGTCGGGGCCTTCTACCAGTGGACCCAGAACTGCCAGCCGGGCAGCGACTGGAGCAACGGCTACATCGTGGCCGCCCCCTGGGGGGGCAACAGCACCGGGAACGTCTTCGCCGACCTGCTCATGGGCCGGGTCACCCAGTACCAGGAGGGCTCGACGAACGTCCTGCGCGACATCCGCTACCACCAGGTCGAGGGCTACGTCCAGGACTCGTGGAGGGTCAGGCCACGCCTGACCCTGGAGGCGGGCCTCCGGGTCTCCCACCTCGGCGGCTGGTACGACGGCCAGGGCAACGGGCTCGTGGTGTTCGACCCCGCCCGGTACAGCCCGTCCGCCCCCGGCGGGGACTACCCGGGGATGGCCTACAACGCGATCGATCCCGCGATCCCGAAGACGGGGGCCCGGGTGAAGGGGATCTACCTCCAGCCGCGGGTCGGGTTCGCCTGGGACGTGAAGGGCACCGGCGACACCGTCGTCCGCGGCGGCTTCGGGGCCTACCGCTACCATGATCCCCAGCAGCCCTACGACAGCGTGATCGACTTCGCCTACGGGCGGCGCAGCTCCTTCATCGGCGACGCCACGACCCTCGCGGCCATCGACGAGCTGGACCCGGGCGACCTCACCTTCGGGGGGGGCGCCCTCGCCGTGGACGACCGGCAGCAGCCCCTCACCTACTCCTGGAGCCTGACCCTGCAGCAGCGCCTCCCCGGGTCGATCAACCTCGAGATGGCTTACGTGGGGAACGACCAGAAGCACCTCTCGAACCGGGGGGTCTCCAACGTCAACGCCGAGCCCTGGGGCGCGCGCCTCGCCGATCCCGAGGCCGGGAGCTGGCGGCCCCTGCCCAACTACGGCGACCTCGAGGTCTTCGACCACAGCCTCTACGGCAACTACCACTCCCTGCAGACGCTCCTCAGCCGCCAGCGGGGCCGGGTGAACTTCACCCTCGCCTACACCTTCTCGAAGAACCTGGGGGTGAGGGGGGACGGCTACGCGGGGGCGGGCAGCAGCCCCTCCGCCTCCGTCCTCCCGGTGAGGGACACGCTCTACGGGTTCCTGGGCACCGACCGGACCCACGTCCTGAACCTCGCCTACAGCATCCAGCTCCCCGACGTGAAGCGGGGCGGCCTCGTGCGGGCCCTGTTCGGGGGGTGGCAGATCTCCGGGCTCACGAACCTGGTGAGCGGGGCCCCCCTGCAGGTCACCCGGGCCTTCAACCTGGGCCTCACCGGGACGGGGGCGGACGGGCAGGACATCACGAGCGAGGCCTGGACGGGCTCCCAGCAGATCGGGGTGGCTCCCCTCCTGACCTGCAACCCGTCCGAGAACGTGCCGAGCGGCTACCTGTTCAACCCGGCGTGCTTCAGCCTGCCTGCCCCCGGCCAGGTCGGGAACTACGTGTTCGACATGCGGGGCGCCTGGTACCACAACCACGACCTGTCGCTCTTCAAGAACTTCGGCATCGGCCAGGGGGGGAAGAAGCTCCAGCTCCGCGTCCAGGCCTACAACCTCCTCAACCACCCCCTTTCCTTCCCGGAGGACGGCCGCAACCTGACACTCCGCTTCGAGAATGGCCAGCGGGTGGAGGACGAGCTGGGCCAGCAGGGGAGGGACAAGTACGGCCGGCGGATCATCCAGCTCGGCGTGCGATTCAGCTTCTAGGCAGCGGCGGCCGGCCGCCCTCCCTGCGCCCGCCTGCTCGCCGGGTCCCTCATCGTATACTGGTGGCGGCCGCCACCCGGCGGCGCCCGTTTCGCTCTTCCTCGCGCCCACGGTGACCATCCGGGACCCCGACCGTCACGCCCCCACGCTTCGCCGCGCCCTTCTCGGCGGGCTCTCCGTCCTTCTCGTCGCCGGCCCTCCGGCGAGGGCCCAGGGGGCGGCCGAGGGGGAGACGGGCCGGCTCCTGGCCCACGCGGTGGACCTCCAGCGGCAGGGACGGCTCGAGGAGGCGGTCGGGGAGTACCGGCGGCTCCTCGCGCGGGTGCCGGAGAGCCCCGAGGCCCGCTCGAACCTGGCGGCGGCCCTCGCCGGACTGGGCCGCCTGGAGGAGGCCGTCACCGAGTACCGGGAGGCCCTGGCCCGGGGAGGGACGAACCCGGCCATCCGCTTCAACCTGGGCCTCGCCTACTACAAGACGTTCCGCTTCGCGGAGGCGGCGTCCGAGCTGGCCCGGGTCGTGGACGAGGAGCCCGCCCACCGCGCGGCCCGGGTGCTCCTCGCGGACTGCCGCCTGAGGGCGGGCGACGCGAAGGCGGCGATCGAGCTGCTCGAGCCCCTCGAGGCCCGTGGCGCGGACGACAAGGCGGTGGCCTACCTCCTCGGCCTGGCCTACCTCCGCGAGGGCAGCGAGCTCCGGGGCCGCCTGCTCCTGGACCGGATCCTCCGCCACGGGGATTCCGCGGAGGCCCACGTCCTGATGGGGACCGCCCGCCAGATGGCGGCGGAGTACGTGGAGGCCCGCCGCGAGCTGGAGCGGGCGATCGCGCTGAACCCGGACCTGCCGGGGGTGCACGCCCTCCTCGGCCGGGTGCTGATGTTGGTGGGGGAGCAGGCGGGGGCGGCCGAGGCCTTCCGGGCGGAGCTCGCCCGGAACCCCGCCGATTTCCCGGCCAACCTCCACCTCGGCGTGCTCCTCCGCCAGGACCTGCGGAACGACGAGGCGATGCAGTGCTTCCGCCGGGCCCTCGCCGCGAAGCCGGGGGCGGTCGAGGTCCGCTACCAGGTCGGCGCGCTCCAGCTCGCGATGGGCGACGCCGCGGGAGCCCTCGCCACCCTCCGGGCGGTGGTCGAAGAGGAGCCGAGCTTCGTCGAGGCCCACGTGTCGCTGGCTACGGTCTACTACCGCCTCCGGCGCAAGGCCGACGGCGATCGCCACCGCCGGATCGCCCAGGACCTGAGCCGGGAGATCCAGTCGAGGGAGCCCGGGGCCCGGCCCGGTCTGGGACCGGCCTACCGGGGCGAGACGACGCCTCCCGGGCCGGCCGGCTCCCCCGACCGGGCTCCCGGGGAGCCCGAGGCCCCGCCTCTCACCCCATGAGGACGAGGGGCGCGCTCGCCGCCGCCGGGTGGTTGGCCGCGACGTTCGGGATGGGAGCGGCGCCCTTCGGGGAGGCGCCGGCGCCGGTCCCCCGGGGGACCGAGCCGCCCCCTCTGTTCGAGGACCTCGCCCGGAGGGCGGCGGAGGCCCGCGGAGGGGGCCGCCTGCCCGAGGCGATCGCCCGCTACCGCGAGGCGCTCTCCCTCCGTCCGGCCTGGGACGAAGGCTGGTGGTACCTCGGCACGGTGCTCTACGAGCTGGACCGGCATGGGGAGGCTCGCGAGGCCTTCGCCGAGGTGACCGCCCGCAAGCCCGAGCTCGGCCCCGCCTGGACGATGCGCGGGCTGTGCGACTACCGGCTCGCCGCCTACGAGGACGCCGAGCGCCACCTGGAAGAGGGCTTCGCGCGGGGGCTCGCGGGCAACGAGGCCATCCTGAAGGTCGCCCGCTTCCACCGGGCGGCCCTCCTGGTCCGGCAGGCCGAGTTCGACGTGGCGATGGGGGAGCTGACCCTCCTCGTCCGCATGATGGACGGCAGCGGTCCTCTCTACGACCTGGCGGGACTCGTCCTGCTGCGCCTCGCCCACCTGCCCCACGAGGTCCCCGAGGACCGGCGGGACCTCGTGGCGGCGGCGGGCCGCGCGGGCTACTGGAGCCTGACCCGCAACAACCCCGAGGCGGAGAAGGCGTTCGCCGCGCTGATCGCCCGGTGGGGCGACGAGCCCCAGGTCCACTACAGCTACGGCGTCTACCTGCTGCGCGAGGAGCCGGACCGGGCCCTCCAGGAGTTCCGGAGGGAGCTCCTCCGCGACCCCGGCCACGTGTACTCGCACCTGCAGATCGCCTTCGAGCACCTCAAGCGCCTCGACTACGCGGGGGCGCGGGCGCCCGCCGAGGAGGCGGTCCGCCTCGCCCCCCGGCTCTTCGCCTCCCACAACGCCCTCGGGCGGGCCCTCGTGGGACTCGGAGAGACGGAGAAGGGCGTCGCCTCCCTCGAGGAGGCGGCCCAGCTCGCCCCCGACAGCCCCGAGGTGTTCTTCCACCTCGCCCAGGGCTACCAGCGGGCGGGCCGGCCGGAGGACGCGCTCGGCGCCCGGACCACGTTCTCCCGGCTCGACAAGGCGCGCCAGGCGCGGCGGCGGGCCAACCTGCTGGGACGGCCCCCGCCCGACCTGCCCGGGGAGGCTCCCGGAGGCGCCGACCCCGAGGAGGAGCCGCGGTGATCGTTCCCCGCCGGGGCTTCCTCGCGACCGCAGCCGCCGCCGGCGCGGGCATCGTCCTGCCGCGCCACCTCCCCGCCGCCTCCCCCCCCCCGTTCGAGGAGGTGCCCTCCGAGCGGAGCGGGATCGCCTGGGTCCACGAGAACGCGATGTCCCCCGACCGCTTCCTCCCCGAGACCATGGGTCCGGGGGTGGCCTTCCTCGACTACGACAACGACGGCTGGATGGACGTGTACCTCGTGCAGAGCGGCCCCTGCGACTTCTACAAGCCGGCCGTCCCCCTCGGGAACGCCCTCTACCGGAACAACCGGGACGGCACCTTCACCGACGTGACCGAGCGGGCGGGGGTGGCCGGGGGCACCTTCGGCATGGGGGTGGCGGTCGGGGACTACGACAACGACGGCTGGCCGGACATGCTCGTCACCGCCTACGGCCGCTGCATCCTCTACCACAACAACCGGGACGGCACCTTCACCGACGTGACCGAGCGGGCGGGGGTGGCCGCCCCCGGCTGGACCACGAGCGCCCTGTGGTTCGACTACGACAACGACGGCCGGCTCGACCTCTTCCTGTGCAGCTTCGTGGAGTTCGGCCTCGGCAAGAACGTGGTCTGCGGCGACAACAAGCTGGGGCGGCGCTACTACTGCATCCCCCGGGTCTTCAAGCCCACCCCCAGCCTGCTCTTCCACAACGACGGCGACGGGAGGTTCACCGAGGTGTCGGGGGGGACCGAGATCGCGCGGTCGCTCGGGAAGGCCCTCGGGGTGGTCGCGACCGACGTGAACAACGACGGCCGCCTCGACCTCTTCGTGGCCAACGACACCGTGCAGAACTTCCTGTTCCTGAACCGGGGCGGGGGGGCGTGGGAAGAGGTCGCCCTCGCCGCCGAGGTGGGGTTCAGCGCGAACGGCCAGCCCCGCTCCGGCATGGGGGTGGACTCGGTGGACTTCGAGGGGGACGGCTGGCAGGACCTCTTCGTGGCCAACGTGGACCAGGAGATGTTCTCGTTCTACCGGAACAACCGGGACGAGTCCTTCCGCGACATCGCCCACGGCCAGGGGATCGCGAGCGCGACCCGGCTCCTCTCGGGCTGGGGCCTGCGGTTCTTCGACTACGACAACGACGGCCACGTCGACCTCTTCCTCGCCAACGGCCACCCCGACGACATGATCGACAGCTACGGGGGCCAGGTGACCTACCGGGAGCCGCTCCTCCTCTTCCACAACGAGGGAGGGAAGCTCCGGAACGTCAGCGGGGAGGCGGGCCCCGCCTTCGCGCGGCTCTGGCCGGCCCGGGGCCTCGCGATCGGCGACTTCGACAACGACGGGCGGGTGGACGTGCTGGTGGGGAACAACGGGGCGGCCCCCGTCCTCCTCCGCAACCGGGCGGGGGAGGGGAACCACTGGGTGGGCCTCCGGCTCGAGGGCAGGACCGCCAACCGCGACGCGGTGGGGGCGCGCCTCACCTGGTCGGTGGGGGGGGAGACGCGGACCCGGCTCAAGACGAGCGGGGGCAGCTACCTCTCCTCCCACGACCCCCGGGAGGTCATCGGCCTCGGTGCCGCCCCCGCCCTCGACTGGCTCGAGGTCCGCTGGCCGGCCCCGAGCACGCGGGTGGAGCGGCTCACCGGGGTGCCGGTGGACCGCTACCTGCGCGTGGTCGAGGGCGAGGGAATCGTCTAGCCTAGCGTCCCCGATGGACCAGCCGTGTCCGGAAGTCGTCTCCGCGAGCTACCGCGCCTGGGCGCCCTCGAGGCCCGCGAGCAGGTCGAGCACGGCCGCGTTCGTCCAGCCGAAGCCGACCTCGTTGGAGCTGTAGCCGAAGCGGATCCCCGCGGAGACGTCCGACTCCCGGCGGCGGAGGTCGTACTTCTCCACGATCACCCCGTGCTCCTCGAACTCCTTGGCCACCGTGCCCAGGAACTTCCGGGCCAGGCGGTCCGCGTGCTCGCGGTAGGCGTACCGGCGCAGCCCCTCCACCGCGATCATCTGGAGGGGGGCCCAGCCGAACGGGGCGTCCCACTGGTTGCCCGTCTCCTCCGCGCTCGTGAGGAGGCCGCCCGGGGCCTCGAGGAGCGGCAGGTTGGCGACGACCGCCTCGGCCTGGGCCCGACTCGCGATCCCCGCCCAGAGGGGGTAGAAGGTCGTGGCGAAGGGGTAGCGGCGCCGCCGGCCGGTCCGGAACGAGTAGTCGAGGAACTGCCCGGCCTCGGCGTCCCAGAGGTGGCGGAGCATCCGCTCCCGCCGCGCCGCCGCCCGGGCCGCCCACTCCCGCTCGCCCGCGGGGTCGGCGAGCAGGCGACGGATCTCCGCGGCGTCCTCCTCCATGCGGAAGAGGAGGGTGTTGAGGCACACCGGCGCGTAGTGGACGATGTCCACGTTGAACGGGCCGAAGCGGCTCGAGGGGTCGAAGCCGGACTCCCGCATCGACCGATCGCCCTTGTAGAAGAGGTCGGTCAGCCGGTCGGCCTTCCCGTCGTAGAAGAGGTCCACCTCGTAGGCGTCCACCTCGTGGGTGCGGTAGTACTCCTTCGCCCGGTCGTAGTGGGTCCGCCCGGCGGCGTCCCGCTCGTCCGCCACCACCTCGGGGGCGGGGCCCTCGCCCAGGTCGTAGTAGCGGGAGAGCCCGGTGTCGCCCGCGAGGTGCGGGGCGGTCGTCCAGAAGCGGTGGTACTTCTCGATCGCCGGCCAGGTGGAGCGCAGCCACTCGCGGTCGCCGGTCTTCGCGAAGACCCCGAGGACCATCCGGGTCAGGAACGGGGGCTGGGAGCGGGTCAGGTAGTAGGTGCGGTTGGCGTTCAGGAGGGTGCCGTAGTGCTCGATCTGGTAGACGAAGTTGTCGGCGAGGTCCCGGGCCCGCTCGACCTCGCCGTCGTGGAGGAGCCCCACCTGGATGAAGTAGCTGTCCCAGCCGTACATCTCGTTGAAGCGCCCCCCGGGGACCACGTAGGGCCGGGGCAGGTAGAGCAGGCCGTGCTCCGCGACCTCGGAGGGCCGCTCGGGGAGGACGCGCAGCTCGATCTGCTCCAGGTCGGCGGCCGCGACCTGCTCCCGGAGCCCGCGCTCCACCCGCGCGCGGTCCTCGCTCGCGGCCACGTACACCGGGAAGCGGCTCCCCGGCGGGAGGCGCAGCTTGGGATCGCGCGCCGCCGCGAGGATGTCCCGGTTGGAGCGCTCGAGGGTCGTCCAGGCCTTCTTGATGTAGGCGCGCACCTCGCCGAGGAGCCGGGGGGAGGGCGGCTCGGCCTCGACCCCCCGGACGGCGGGGAGGGTGGCCGGCGCGGGGGGAGTCGCGGGGGCCTGGGCGGCGGCCCTCGCCACCCGCTCCGGCCCTCCCGCGAGGCCGAGGGTGGTGACCAGGAAGAAGAGGATGCCGCGAAACGTCGCCTTCTCGAGCATGGGCACGCTCCGATCGGTCTGCCGGCGAGCGTGGGGGATGGTAGCCGAGATGACCCGCGCCGCCGAGGGACTCAGGTGGTCTCGGGGGGCGCGGCTCCGCCGGCGGCCCGCGCGAGGAGCCCGGGCAGCTCCGCCACGAACGCGCTCCGGGCCAGGACGTCCGTGCAGCCGGCCTCGCGGGCCGCGCGGGCGGCCTGGGCGTTGACGTGGCTCACGAAGCCCACGATGGGGAGGCCGGCTCCGGACGGCTCGGCGCGGAGGGCGGGCACCGCCTCCGCCCAGGGCAGGCGGGCGCTGTCGAGGTCCACGATCACGAGGCAGGCGCCGGCCCGGGCCGCCTCGACGGCCTCGCGGGTCCCCCGCGCGGGCCGGACCGTGACGCCGGCCCCCCGGGCCGCCTCCCGCACCCGGCTGAGGAACATCAGGTCGTCGACGAGGGCGATGACGCTTTCCATCCCGCGAGTATAGGGAGAAAGGGCTTGACCCGGGACTTCAAATGAGAGCAATTCTCACTTGGTGGGAGAGCGCCCGTCGAGGCCACCAGGGCGCATGAAGGAGACGAGGCGATCATGAGCAACCTCAAGGGGACGAAGACGCACGAGAACCTGAAGCACGCCTTCGCGGCGGAGAGCCAGGTCAACCGCCGCTACCTGTACTTCGCCCGGGCGGCCGACATCGAGGGGTACCCCGAGATCGGGGGGCTCTTCCGGGACACCTCGGAGGCCGAGACCGGCCACGCCTTCGGCCACATGGACTTCCTCAAGCCGGTGGGGGACCCCGCGACCGACGTGGCGTTCGGCAACACCCGCCAGAACCTGCAGTCGGCTATCGAGGGCGAGACCTACGAGTACACCCAGATGTACCCCGGCATGGCCAAGACGGCCCGGGAGGAGGGCTTCCCCGAGGTCGCGGAGTGGTTCGAGACGCTGGCCAAGGCCGAGCGCAGCCACGCCGGACGGTTCACGAAGGGGCTGGAGGGGCTGAGGGAGCTCTGACCCTCCGGCGCCCGGGGGGGCCCGACGCCGCCCGCGCCCTCGCCGATCCCGGGGCCCCCGCCCGCATCGTGGTCGACCACCCGGCCGGCCGGGCCGAGCGCGACCTGCCTCCCGAGGTGCGGAGAGAGCTCCTGAACGACCTGGCCTGAGCCGGGCCGGCCTCGGGAGCCCGAGGCTTGGAGCGGTCCCCCCCGCGGTCTATAGTGGCCTCGAAGGCATGTTCCGAGGCCCCAGCATCCGCCCCGAGGAGCGCCGCGGGGCGGCCGGCGCGTTCCTCACCATCTTCGGGATCCTGGCCGCCCACACGGTCCTCGAGACGGCCCGCGACGCGCTCTTCCTCGCCCGGCTCCCCGCCACCCGGCTGCCCTGGGTCTACCTCATCATCGCCGGGCTGGCGGTGGCGATCTCCCAGGTCCCCTGGCCGCGCCGCCGCTCGTCGAACCTGGGACTCTCGATCCTCCTGCTCGGGTCGGCCGCGGTCACGCTCGTCTTCTGGCTGACCAGCTCCTGGGCGAGCCCGGCTGGCCTCTACGCCCTCTACGTGTGGACGGGGCTGGTGGGCAGCCTGGCCGTCCTCCAGTTCTGGCTGGTCCTCGGCGAGCGCTACACGGTGACCCAGGCCAAGCGGGTCTACGGGCTGATCGGCGCGGGCGCGCTCCTGGGGGCGGTGGCGGGGGCGGGGTTCGCCCGCTTCCTCGCGGCGAGCGCGGCCCCGCCCGCCCTGATCCTCGCCTCGGCGGTGACGATGGCCATCACCGCCCTTGGACCGGCCCTCGCGTTCCGGGGTCCCGCGGCCTCTCCCTCCGCCCCCGCGCTCCCCGGGGCGACCTCGATCGCCCAGGCCGCCCGGCTCCTGCGCGGACAGCCCTACCTCCGGGGGCTCGCCGGCCTCGTCTTGATCTCCACCGTCGCCCTCACCCTCGCGGACTACGTCTTCAAGAGCGCGGTGGCCAGGGAGGTGCCCGCGGAAGAGCTCGGGCAGTACTTCGCCACGGTCTACGCGGTCCTCAACTTCCTCGCCCTCGTCGCCCAGCTCCTCCTGACCGGCTGGCTCTTCCGGGTCCTCGGCCTGCACCGGGCGCTCTGGGCCCTGCCCATCCTCCTCTTCATGGGGGCGGCCGGGGTCGCCCTGGGCGGGGGGCTCGGGGCGGCCCTCCTCCTCAAGGGGGCAGACGGCACCCTCCGGAACTCGCTCCACCGCACGGGGAGCGAGCTGCTGTTCGTGCCGCTGCCCGACGCCCTGCGCGCCCGGGCCAAGCCGCTCATCGATCTCGTCGGCCAGCGTGGGGGACAGGCCCTGGCCTCGCTGCTGATCCTGTCGGAAGTCCTGCTGGACCGGGGCGACACCGTGCTCGCCGCCGCCTCGGCCGCCCTCTGCATCGTCTGGATCGCCTGGACCGCCGACCTCAAGAACCACTACCTCGACCTCTTCCGGGTGGCGCTGCGCGAGGGGGCGATCCGGACCGCGGCCGACCTGCCCCCCCTGGACCTCGGGTCGCTGGAGACGCTCTTCGCGTCCCTCAACAGCGCCGACGACGCGGAGGTGCTCGCCGCCCTCGACCTGCTGGCCGACGAGGGGCGCGGGAGGCTCATCCCCGCCCTCATCCTCCACCATCCCTCCCGGGCGGTGGTCCTGCGGGCGCTCGAGCTGTTCGCCCGCGAGGGACGGAGCGACTTCCTGCCGGTGGCCGACCGCCTCCTCGGCCACCCCGACCCCGAGGTCAGGGCGGCCGCCCTGCGGGCCCGGACCCGGGTGAAGGCGGACGAGGCGCTCCTCCGGGGGGCCGACGCCGACCCGAGCCCCCTCGTCCGGGCCACCGCCCTCGTGGGCCTGGTCTCCGGGGGCTGGATCACCGACGACGCCCAGAAGACCCTGGACGAGCTGCTGAAGAGCGGCTCGCCGGAGGCCCGGATGGCCCTCGCCCGCGCGGTCCGCGAGCAGCCCGGCCCCGTGTTCGAGGACGCGCTGCTCGCCCTGGCGGAAGGGCCCGAGGAAGAGGTCCAGGTGCAGGCCGCCCTCGCGATGGCCGAGGTCAGGAGCCCCCGATTCCTGCCCGCGCTCCTCCCCCTCCTCGCCCAGCGCGACGCCCGGCCGGCCGCGCGGGCCGCTCTCCTCGCCCAGGGCGACGCCGTCCTCCCCTTCCTCGAGGAGGCCCTGGCCGACGAGGCGCTCCCCCACGAGCTGCGCCGCCACCTGCCCCGGACGATCAGCCTGTTCGACTCGCCGGCGGCGGCGGGGGTGCTCCAGCGGCGGCTGGTCGCGGAGCCGGACGGCATGGTCCGCTTCAAGATCATCCGGGGCCTGAACCGGCTGGCCGCGAGCCCCGAGGTGGAGCTGGACGCGGGGATCCTCCGCCAGGCCACCGAGGCCACCCTGGAGGCGGCCTTCCGCCTCGTCCACTGGCGGGACGTCCTGGAGCGGGGGGCCACCCAGGACTCCCGCCGGGAGACCCCCGGCCGGGACCTCCTCGTGCGGCTGCTCCGCGACAAGGAGGCCCACGCCCGCGAGCGCCTCTTCCGCCTGCTCGCCCTCCAGCATCGGGCAGAGGACTTCAAGGGCATCTACCGGGGTCTTCGCAACCCGAGCGTGAAGGTGAAGGCGGGGAGCCGCGAGCTCCTCGAGAACCTCGTGGCCCCCCCGCTCCGGGACCCCCTGCTCGCCCTCGTGGACGACGGCCCGGACGCCGAGCGCCTGCGGCGGGCCGCCCCCTACTACGAGCCGCGGCCCCTCGGCTACGAGGAGCTGCTGGGGGTGATGCTCGATCAGCCCGGGGAGTCGCTGCGCTGCATCGCGGCCTACCACGTGGGGGAGCTGGGCCTGACCGAGTTCCGGCCCCGGCTCGAGAGCTTCCGCCCCGCCGAGACCGGCTTCTTCGTCTCCCGGGTCATCGAGCGGACCCTGGCCCTGCTCGCGCGGCGGGAAGGAGGGGCGCTCGCCCATGCCTGAGCGGGGCCAGTTCGTGGCGCCGCTGCAACGGCTCCTCTACCTGAAGCGGCTGCCCACCCTTTCCACCCTCCCGGCCGCGGAGCTCTCCGCGATCGCCGAGCAGGCCCAGGAGCGCTTCTTCCCCGCGGGGAGCGTCCTCCTCCGGGAGGGGGAGCCGGTGGGCGCGGTCTACTTCGTCGTCGAGGGCGCGCTCGCCGTGCATCGCCGGGGCCGGCTCGTGGGCCGGCTGGGGCCGGGGGTCGGGGTGGGGGGCGTGGGCCTCTTCGCCCGCGACCCCGAGGGGGCCCGGGTCACCGCCGAGGCCGACACCTTCGCCCTCGAGCTCGACGCCGACACCGTGCTCGAGGTCCTGGAGGACCGCTTCCCCATCCTCCACCACATCCTGCGCGACACCTCCCGCCAGCTCATCGACCTCATCGTCCGTCACGGTCTCGACCCGGTCCGGGGCTTCCCCGACTGCGACTTCAACGTGGACCCGAGCGCCGAGCTGGACCTCGTGGAGCGGATCTTCTTCCTGCGGCGGACCGTCCCCTTCCAGCGGGCGAGCATCAACGCCCTCGCGGAGCTGTCGCGGTCGATGGCCCAGGTCCGCTTCGAGCCCGGGGTCACCCTCTGGCGCGAGGGGGAGACCGGGCCCGGGATCTACCTCGTGCTGTGCGGGCGCGTCCGGGCCGCCTCCGAGGCCCGGGGTCTCCTCTTCCACCCGGGGTCCGGCTTCCCCCTGGGCGCGCTCGAGGCGGTGGCCGAGGAGCCGCGCTGGTACGACGCGGTGACCGAGACCCGGGTCGTCGCCCTCCAGGGGAGCGCCGAGATCCTCGTGGACGTGTTCGAGGACAACTTCGAGATGGCGATGGACTACCTGGCGGTGCTCGCCCAGGGGATGCTCGAGATCGTCGAGGCCCGGGCGGAGGTGGGCGAGCCGGCCGAGCTGTGACGGAGCCCGCTGGTATGATCAGCCGTGCCGAAGACCCGCATCGCCCTCGTCGGCCTCTTCCGGCGGCTCGTGGAGGCCGTCAAGTCGTCCCTCCTCGCGGTGCAGGAGTACTCGCTGCTCTCCTGGGGGGGCGTGCGCGCCCTCGTGACCCCGCCCCGTTACCCGCGGGAGATCCTGGCCCAGATGGACTCCCTCGGGGTCGGCTCGCTCTCGATCGTGGTCCTGACCGGGATGTTCACGGGCATGGTGCTCGCCCTCCAGTCCTCGGCCACCCTCGACGTCTTCGGGGCCCGGGCCTACGTGGGTCGCCTCGTGTGCGTCTCGATGGTCCGGGAGCTCGGGCCGGTGCTCACCGCCCTGATGGTGACCGGCCGGGTGGGCTCGGGCATGGCCGCCGAGCTGGGCTCGATGGTCGTCTCCCAGCAGATCGACGCCCTCCGGGTCCTCGGCTCCGACCCGGTGCGCAAGCTGGTGGCCCCCCGCATCGCGGCCGGGGTGGTCATGGTGCCGATCCTCACCGTGATCGCGAACGCCCTCGGCATCCTGGGGGCGGGGCTCCTCAGCGTCTTCAGTCTCAAGCTCCAGTGGCAGTTCTACTGGCGCTCGGTGACCGAGGCCCTCGGCTTCAACGACCTCATGATGGGGCTCACCAAGCCGGTGGTGTTCGGCTTCATCCTGAGCTCGGTCGGCTGCTACATGGGCCTCCACGCCCGGGGAGGGACCCAGGGGGTGGGGGCGGCGACCACCCGCTCGGTGGTGGTGGCCTCGGTGCTCATCCTGGCCAGCGACTTCTTCATGACCAAGCTGCTCCTCCTGCTGCTTCCGGTGACCTGACCGTGGCCGACTTCCTGAGCCGGCTCAAGGAGGTGGGGGAGACGGTCAGCGAGAGCGTCTCCGAGCTGCTCGGGCGGGGGGAGGAGGCCCTTCCCCCGCCGGCGGCACGCCCCTTCGACCAGCCCGTGCTGTCCTTCCGGGACGTCCACCTCGCCTTCGACCGTCCCGTCCTCCAGGGGGTGAGCTTCGACCTCCTCCCCGGCTCGACCAAGGTCATCCTCGGGGGCTCCGGCTCGGGGAAGACCACGGTCCTGCGCCTGATCCTCGGGCTGCTGAAGCCGGACGCGGGCGAGGTGCTCGTGGACGGGGTGGACGTGGGCCGGCTCTCCGAGGAGGAGCTCCGGGGGGTGCGGCTCGGGATCGGGATGGTGTTCCAGGAGGGGGCCCTCTTCGACTCGCTCTCGGTCGGCGAGAACGTGGGCTACCGGCTGACCGAGGACGGGGAGCTCGCCGAAGCCGAGGTGGAGGCCCGGGTCCGGGAGATGCTCGGCTTCGTGGGCCTCGCCCCCTTCTTCGACCGGCGTCCCTCGGAGCTCTCGGGCGGTCAGCGCCGGCGGGTGGCGGTGGCCCGGGCCCTCGTGGCCCGGCCGCGGCTCATGCTCTACGACGAGCCCACCACCGGCCTCGACCCCATCACCGCCACCACGATCACCGACCTGATCGTCAAGGTGCGCGACCTCGACGGGGTGACCTCGGTCCTCGTGACCCACCAGCTCCGCGACGCCTTCAACGTGGCCCGAACCTTCGTGACCCGGAACGGGGAGGAGCTCGGCTATCACCGCGTCGACGACACGAGGCTCCTCGCCGGCACCGAGTTCCTCATGCTGCGGGAGGGGCGGGTCCACTTCGAGGGGTCTCCCCGGGACCTCGAGACCTCCCCCGACCCGTACCTGCGCGATTTCCTTTCCTGAACAGGAGGCCGAGATGGACAAGTCCAAGGCCCTCACCTGGACCGAGCTGCGCGTGGGGGTGGTGGTCGTCGCCAGCCTCGCGATCCTCGCCTTCGCGATCCTGTCGATCGGGGGCGGGGGGAGCACGATCTTCCGCTCTCGCTACCAGGTCAAGGCGCTCATGAACGACGTCAACGGCCTGAAGCCCGGCTCGCCGGTGCGGGTGGGGGGGGTGGAGGTGGGGACGGTCACCCGGGTGGACTTCGGGGCGGAGGGCTCGGGGATGGTGGAGGTCACGATGACCCTCGATCGCCGGGTCCGGGAGCGGGTGACCACGGAGAGCCGGGCCACCCTCGGCTCCCTCGGGCTCCTCGGCGAGAAGGCGGTGGACATCGCCGCCGCGACGGCCGGGCCCCCGGTGGAGGACGGAGGCTACCTGGCCGCCGCCTCCGAGGACCCCTTCAAGGGGCTCCTCACCGACGCGTCCTTCTCGACCGCCCACCTGCGGCGGATCCTCTCCCGGATGGACGCGGGCGAGGGCCTCATCGGCAAGGCCCTCCGGGACGAGGAGCTCTACGACCGGATGACCGACGTGAGCGTCCGCCTCCAGGGAGTGCTCACCCGTCTCGAGTCCGAGGAGGGGCCCCTCGGCCGCCTGATGAACGACGAGGAGATGTCCCGGAGCCTCGCGGAGTCCGCGGGGTCGGTGGCCCGGATCACCGCCGGGATCGACGGCGGGGAGGGGGCCCTGGGCGCCCTGACCCGGGACGAGGAGCTCGGCCGGGAGCTGAAGGGCCTCACCGCCAGCCTCCACGAGGTCGCGGGCCGGCTCGCCCGGGGCGAGGGGGCGGCCGGCCGGCTCCTCCGGGACGAGGCCTTCTTCACCAAGCTGGACGGCTCCTTCACGCGCCTCGACGCGATCCTCGCCAGGGTGGAGCGGGGGGAGGGGACGGCGGGCCGGCTCCTCCAGGACGACGAGCTCCACGACAACCTCAACGCGACCCTCCGGGAGCTGCGCACGCTCCTCGCCGAGGTGCGGAGCGATCCCCGCAAGTACTTGCGGGTGAAGCTCAGTCTGTTCTAATCTCGACTCTTGATCCGCCGCGGCGGGGGCGTCTCGTCCCCGCGGCGAAGGAGGGCGTCATGAGCGACGACCGTGGGGCCGGGGCATCGGGGGTCATCCTTTCCTTCATCCTGGGCGCACTCTCGGGGGCGGCCCTCGCCGTGCTGTTCGCCCCCCGCTCGGGCGAGGAGACGCGGGAGCTGCTCGAGGAGAAGCTCAAGCAGAGCGCGGAGCGGGGCCGGCGTCTCCGCGACCGGGCGACCGAGAAGGGACGCGAGGTCCTGGAGGACGCGTCGGGGTACCTCGACAAGCAGCGGGAGACCCTGGAGAAGCGCCGGGATCGCCTGGCGGCGGCGGTAGAGGCCGGGCGGCAGGCCTACCGGGAAGAGAAGGAGAAGATCTAGCGTCGCCGCCCGGCCGGTCGCGGGGGGCAGGGGAGCGGTATGGAAACCTGGGGTGTCGTCTTCCTCGGCGTGATCGCCCTGAGCTCGCTCGTCCAGGCCGGCTTCGTCATCGGCCTGACCGTGGGGGGCCGGCGGTTGGCCCGGCGGCTCGACGCCCTCAACGAGCGCATCGACCGGGAGATCCGTCCCGCCCTCGACGACCTGGGGCGCATCACCCGCAACATGGCCGAGGTCACCGACCTCGTCACCCTCCAGGTCCGCCGGCTCGACGACCTCCTCGCGGACACGATCGACAAGATCGAGGACGCCACCGAGGCCGTGCGCCGGCTCATCGTCCGGCCGCTCGGGCCGCTCGCGGGCATCGCGGCGTTCGTGAAGGGGCTCCGGCGGGGGCTGCAGGTGTACACGCAGCTCCGCGGGCTGGAGACCCAGGGGCGGCCGCGGCCGCCGAAGCGCCAGGTCGAGGAGGACGAACACCTGTTTATTTGATCCCCCCGCGAGGTGGTCAGCTCGATCGGTGTTCGCGCTGGTCTGAGGCGGGGGGATCAAATGTCGTGAGGTCCCCCGAGTCCCCCGCCGGTCCCGGGCGGGGGCAACAATCCCCTCTGAGCCCAGCTCGTCCCCGCCACGCTTCAAAGGCGAGTCGACTTGTGTTCCGCCCCGTCGTATGACAGCAGCCGGTCCCGGCCCTCCTCGACCGTCTCCAGGTGCACCGGCCGCCGCCACACCCGGTGGAGGTTCTTGAGGGTGTCCCGGGCCTTCTCGATGTCGAGCGGCACCCCCTCGAAGCGGTGCTTGAGGTACAGCTCTCCCCGGTTGCCGTAGTTGGCGTCCGTGACCTCCACGAGGGGCTGCCCGAGGTTGGTGAGGGAGAAGAGGAGCTTCTCCTTGACCTTGCGCCAGTCCTTGCTCAGGATGACGTGCCGCCCCGAGCGGGAGTCGTGGCCGTAGACGTAGAGCTTCAGGCGCTCGCAGAAGTCCTCGTTGAGGAAGGCGTCGATGAAGGTCACGTCGTTGTAGACCTTGCGCACCTCGAAGATCTTTTGGCGGCCGAGGCCGAGCCGGCGGTCCCAGCGGCGCCTCTCCTCGATGTCGTCGCAGTCCTCGTACTCCTTGCCGAACCTCCCCTTGTTCCAGCGGTCCTCGATCTCCCGGAAGAGCTCGATCCCGACCTTGTAGGGGTTGAGGCGCCCGGGGGTCATCGCGAGGGTCCCCGCGTGGTGGTCCGCGAAGTCCACGACCTCCGAGTCGTCCATCGCCTTCTGGGTCATGATCGTGGCGTGCCAGTAGGCGGCCCATCCCTCGTTCATGACCTTGGTCATCCCCTGGGGGGCGAAATAGCAGGCCTCCTCCCGGACGATGGAGAGGACGTCGCGCTCCCAGTTCTCGAGGGGGGCGTGCTCGATCAGGAACTGGAGGACGTCCCGCCGGGGCTCCTCGGGGAGGCGCTTCTTGCGCTGGGCCCGCTCGGCCAGGCGGGCCTTCTGCTTCTCGAGGAAGGCGGGGGGGTTGATGTAGCGGTCCATGTAGCCCTTGCTCGGGAGCCGGGCCGGGGGGGCGGGCTCGTCGTCGGAAGGCTCGATCGGGCGGGACCGCTTCTCGCGGCGCTCGATGAAGTCGCCGTGGTAGTCGATGAGGTTCTCCAGGCTCAGGCAGGCGTCGACGAAGTCCTCCACCGCCTCCACCCCGTGGCGGTCGATGTGGTGGCGGATCCGGGTGGCGTGGTTCGCCATCTCGTCGATCATCCGGCGGTTGGTCTCGCTGAACCAGAGGTTGTTCTTGAAGAAGTCGGCGTGGCCGAACACGTGGGCCATCACGAGCTTCTGCTCGAGGGGGGAGTTGGCCTTCATCAGGTAGGCGTAGACCGGGTTGTTGTTGATGACGAGCTCGTAGATCTTGGAGAGGCCGTAGGAATAGCTCTTGGCGAGCTCCTCGTACTCCATCCCGAAGCGCCAGTGGGGGTAGCGGGTGGGGAACCCCCCGTAGGCCGCGACCTCGTTGAGCTGGTCGTAGTCGACCACCTCGAAGACGACGTCGTAGAAGTCCAGGCCGTACTCGCGGGCGTGCCCCTCGATCTGGCGCCGCCAGCGGTCGAGGTCGGAGGGCAGGTTCATCGGCCGGGGGGGGAGGCGCCGCCGGTCAGAGGCCCTTGCCGAGGAACCGCTTGATCGCGTCGTAGATCTCGTCGCGGTCCCGGATGTCGCTCGCGATGATCTTCTCCTCCCCCGGGAAGGCCTCCTCGAGGTCGGCCTTGAAGCGCCCTCCGCCGTAGGAGGAGCGGACCTGGCCGAAGCAGAAGAGGTTGAGCCGGGGGAGGAGGCCCTTCCGGAGGATCTCCATGCACATCTCGGTGTCCCGGCTGTCGCTGTTCTCCCCGTCGGAGAAGTGGAAGAGGTACACGTTCCACCCCTCGGGGGGGAAGCGGGTCTCCACCACGTGGGCAACCAGCTCGTAGGCGGTGGAGATCCGGGTCCCTCCGCTCTCCCGGAGGTGGTAGAAGGTGTGCTGGTCGACCTCCTTGGCGAACGCCTCGTGGACGACGTAGACGTTCTCCAGGCTCTTGTACTGGCTGCGCAGCCAGGTGTCGATCCAGAACGAGGCGATGCGGACGATCTCCTTCTGCTGGTCCCCCATGCTCCCGCTCACGTCCATGCAGAAGACGATCACCGCGTTGGACTCCGGGACCTCGCGGATGTGCCAGGAGCGGTAGCGGCGGTCCTCCCGGATGGGGACGATCACGGGATTGGCGGGGTCGTAGACCCCCATGGCGATCTGCCGCTTCAGGGCCTCCCGGAAGGTGCGCTTGAAGTGGCGGAGGCTCTCCGGGCCCACCCGGCGGACGTTGGAGTACTTGGCCTTCTCGACGGGGAGGGTGCGGCGGCCCCGGGGCTGGATCCGGGGCAGCTCCAGCTCCTCGCCGAGGATCTCGGCCAGCTCCTCGAGGTTCACCTCCACCTCGAGGAGGTGCTGCCCGGGGGCGGTGCCGGGGGCGCCCTCCAGGGGGTCGCCCGCCTCGCCCTCGCCCTGCCCGATGCCCCCCGCCTCCTTCCCGTTGAAGCGGAAGCGGGGGATCTCGATCTGGGGGAGGGGGATGGAGACGAGGTGCTTCCCCTGCCGGCCGATCAGCTCGCCCTCGGTGAGGTACTTCCGGAACTCCTTCTTGATCAGGCCGCGGACGATCTGCTTGAACCGCTTGACGTCCCGGTCGATCTTGCGAAGCATCGGCATCGGACGCCTTAGGGGTCGAAGGTCATCGGTGCTTGCTGTCCCCCCGGGCGAAGATGGACGCCACGTAGTTCAGGACGTCGGTCGCGCAGACGTCGCAGTAGGCGTAGTTCTTGATGAGCCGGCTCTTCACCACGTCGATCTTCTCCTGGGTGTCCTTGTCGACCACGCTCGACACCAGGCTCGTGAGCTTGATCGAGTCCTTCTGGTCCTCGAAGAGCTTCAGCTCGAGGGCCTTCTGGAGCCGCTCGTTGGTCTTGTAGTCGAACTGCTTCCCCTCCAGGGCGAGGGCGGCGATGTAGTTCATGATCTCCCGGCGGAAGTCGTCCTTGCGGCTCTCCGACACGTCGATCTTCTCCTCGATCGAGCGCATGAGCCGCTCGTCGGGGTCGTCCTCCTGGCCGGTGAACTTGTTCCGCACCTTCTCGTGGAAGGTGTAGGCCTTGATGTTGTCCACGTAGTTCCCGCACAGGCGGGCGATCGCCTCCTCGTCGGCGCTGATCGCCTTCTGGACCTCGTTCTTGACTACGTCCTCGTACTCCTGCTTGACCATGGTCAGGAGCTCGCGGTAGCGCTTCTTGACCTCCTCCCGGGTGATCAGGCTGTGGTGGGAGAGGCCCGACTCGAGCTCGTTCAGCACCATGAAGGGGTTCACGCAGGAGCCGGTGTCGTCCCGGACGAGGGCGTTCGAGATCTTGTCCTGGATGTAGCGGGGGCTGATCCCGTCCATCCCCTCCCGGGGCGCCTCCTCCCGCAGCTCCTTCACGTTGTCCTCGGTGAAGCCGGGGAGGGTCTTGCCCGCGTAGAGGCGCATCTTCTGGACGAGGGTGATCTGGGCCTTCTTGGGCTCCTCGAGGCGGGTGAGGACCGCCCACATCGCCGACATCTCGATGGTGTGGGGGGCGATGTGCTTGCCGGTGATCTGGCGGTCGTTGAAGTCGCGCCCGTAGATCTTGACCTCCTCCTTCCAGACGGTGTTGTAGGGGATGTCGATCTTGACCGTGCGGTCCCGGAACGCCTCCATCAGCTCGTTGTTCTGGAGCTTCTTGTACTCGGGCTCGTTGGTGTTGTGGCAGACCACCGCCCCCACGCCGCAGACGAAGTTGTGGAGACCCTCGCACTCGATGTCGTAGACCCACTCGGCGAAGACGGGACGGCGATGCCGGCGGGCCTGGTAGCGGCGGTGCCGGCCGCCGCGCTTTCCGTCGCCGGAGACGAAGCGGACCCGCCAGGCGGGGAGCCGGCCGGGGCGGGGCTGCCGGTACACCGAGTAATCGAGGCCGAGGAGGCTGGCCAGGATCCCGACCTGGGCCGCGAGCATCGGGGAGGTCGTCTTGTACTCGAAGAAGCGGGCGCGATAGGCGGGGGAGGCGGTCCTCTCCAGCTCGGCGGAGAGCCGGCGGGTCCCGTCGGTCCGCATCAGCTCGTCGAACGCGTGCCGGAGGAGCTCCTCCGGGAGGTCGAAGAGGAAGTCGGGGAGGCGCTTCCGCGCCGAGGTCTCCCCGCAGTGGTGGCGGCACAGGCGGGCGACGGCCTCGGAGCCGAGGGTCAGCCGCCAGGCCGAGTCGGTCTTCGCCCCGGGATCGATCGAGCCGGTCGCGGTGCTGATGCGGGCGTAGGCGCCCCGCACGCGCTCGAGCTCTCCGGGGTCCGCCTGGCTGATCACGACCCCGCCGTTGCCCCCGTTCACGTGCCCTTCCGTCGCGTACCACACGAGGACGGTCAGCAGGTCCTTGAGGGCCTCCCGGTCCTGGACGGTGTGGTACTCGGCCTTGAGCTGGGTGGCGTGCCGGGGGATGTCGAGGCGGGCCCATCCCGAGCGGGCCGGGCTGGTCATCCGACCCCCGCCGGAAACCAGGCGGGTGTCGGAGCGGACGAAGCCGGCAACGTCCACGAGCGCGTCGACCACGAAGGGAGCCTCCTCGGCGAAGGAAGGGAGCCTTCTCATCGCCAGGAGCTCCCTGCCTTCCTCCGGGTAGAACGTGCGTCCGTCCCGCCCGTAGATGGAGTGGTTGGGGGTGGTCTCCACCGCTCCCCACTTCTGGTCGGTGGTCACCATCTCGCCGGTGAAGCGATGGCGAAGGAGCCGGCGGACCGGGGTCCAGCGGGCCTCTCCGCGCTCGAAGTCCTGCGCGAGCACCTGCAGCCCGGAGGCGTCGCCCGAGAAGCGCTCGAACAGCTCCTCCATCCGCGCCCAGCCGGTTCGCCCCCCCTGGCGGAAGAGGACGGGCTCGTGGCCGGCCACGCTGTGCCCGAGGATCACCTCGTCGATGTCGGTCTGGGGGAACTTCTTGGGCTTGATCTTGTGCTCCTGGGAGGCCCCGAGGAGGTCGTAGAGGAAGGCCACGTCGAGCTTGAGGATCTCGATGAACTCGATGATTCCGCGGTTGGCGATGTTCAGCTCGCCGTCGAAGTTGAAGGCCCGGGGGTCGGAGTCGGTGCCGTACTCGGCGATCTTGCGGTAGTTGAGGTCGCCGGTCAGCTCGGTGGAGTCCTGGTTCTTCTCGTCCTTGGGCTGGAAGGTCCCGATCCCCACTCGGTCCTTCTCGGAGAGGATCAGCCGCTTCACCACCGCGTGCCGGACCACCCGCTCCCAGCTCCCGTCGTACTGGGTCATGAGGTCCTGGTAGATCTTCCGGCAGAAGGGGCAGAGGTTGCCGGTGGGGACGATCCGGTACTCCCGGGGGGCCACCCGCCGGTTGATCTCCGCGTAGATGGCCTCCTGGGCCTCGAGGGGGACGAGGTGGAGGGGCTCCTCGTGCATCGGGCACCACTGCACCCCGTCCGGGCCGCTCGTGTTGAGGTCCATCCGCCAGCCGTAGGTGTAGAGGGCGCCGTCCTTCTGGCTGGAGTAGACCTCCACCCCCTTCTTCAGGATGCGGGCGATCGTCGACTTGGAGGAGCCCACCGGCCCGTGGAGGAGCAGGATGCGCTTCTCGGTCCCGTAGCCGAAGGCCGCCGACTTCACGTTGTTGACGAGGCGCATCAGGGGGTGGTCGAGGCCGAAGACGGCGTCCCTTCCCCCGTCGATCGGGTCGTCGAACAGGTGGAAGTGGGCGTACTTCTCGTGGTGGCGGGTGTACTCGGTGAGCCCGTGGGACAGGATCATGTCGTAGAGGCGCTGGTAGCTGTTGCGGGCCACCCGGGGGTTCTGGAGCACGAGCTCCACGTAGTCGGAGATCGCGCCCGTCCAGTGGCGTTCCCGGTAGCCGGGCAGGTCCTGCTTCCGGCGGATGATCTCGAGGAGTGCTTCTGGTCCGGCGACTCCCATCGTGCCTCTCCCTCGGGGCGCCGGGCGGTCAGGGCGCGGCGCCCCGATCCGATAGGGGAGCGTGACGCTTCCCCTGGGATCGAGGGTAAGAGATTTCCGCGGGGCTGACAAGGACGAGCGTGTCCTCCGTCACCGGGAACCGTCACCGCGGGGCGGGGGCGGGCCCCGGCGCGCGGGAACCCAAAACGTGCTCGTTTGACTCACCTCCCTCCCTGCCCCATCATCAGCCGGGCAAAGCCCCTCCATGGCCGAGATCCTCGTCATCGAAGACGACGCCTTCGTCGGCAAGACCCTCGTCGACCTCCTCAACCTCCACGGCTACGTGGCCCGGCGGGCCGAGTCGGGGGAGAGCGGGCTCGAGCGGCTCGAGAAGGAGGGCTTCGACCTCGTCCTCCTCGACGTCCGCCTCCCCGGGATGAGCGGCTACGAGACCTGCCAGCGCATCCGGGAGGCCCACGGGGCCTACCTGCCCGTGATCATGCTCACCGCCTTCGGCGACCCCACCGCGGTCCGCCGGGGCTACGAGGCGGGGGCCGACGACTTCCTCCACAAGCCGGTCGACACCCCCGCCCTCATCCTGAAGGTGCGGGCCTTCCTCCGGCTGAAGTCCCTCCACGACGAGCTGGTCCAGAGCCGGGAGGAGGCCCAGGCCCGGGCCCGGGACCTCGCGCGGCTCCACGAGATCGGCCGCGACTGGTCCTTGATCGCGGAGCCCGAGGACTTCAACCGGATGGTCACCGCCCGGCTCGCCAAGCTCATCGGGGCCCCGATCTGCGGGATCGCCCTCTCCGACCCGGCCACCCGGACGATGGAGGCGGCCCTCCCCGTCCACGGCCTGAACGACCAGGCGGCCCGGCGCTTCCGCTACGCCCCCCGGCCGGAGTACCGGAGCCTCTGGAGCCCCCGGACGGGCCGGCCCTACGTGAGCAACGAGCCCGCCTCCGACCCGCGCCTCTCCCAGGAGATCGCCCTCCTCGCCGAGGCGACGTCGGTGGTCCTCGTCCCGATGTTCTCCGAGGGAGACCTCCTGGGCCTCCTGGGGGCGGCCGACAAGCCGGGGGGCTTCACCGACAGCGACGTCCAGCTCCTCTCCATCTTCGCCGGCCCGGTGGCCACCTTCCTGCGGAGCCGGCAGATCTTCACCCGGGAGCGCCGCCACGCCGCCCGCCTGGAGCGCCTGGCCGCCCTCGTCGGCGACATGGCCTCGGTCTCCGGCCGGAACCGCCTCCTCGACCTGACCGTCCGCCGCATCCAGAAGGACCTGGCCTACGAGCGGGTCTCCTTCCACGCCCCGAAGGAGGGGGGGGAGGGGCTGGAGCTGCAGTGCGAGGCGGGGGCGAACCCCGGCCACACCGCCCCCGACTCGGAGGCCCTCCGCTGGGCCCTGCGGCTCTCCGCTCCCCTCGAGGCCTCGCGCACCGACCTCGCCTCGGAGCTCGCGGTGCCGGTGCGGGCGGGGGATCACGCCCTGGGGGTCCTCGTGGTGCGGCGGCGTCCCCCCGCCCCCTTCGAGGAGGAGGAGACGAACCTGCTCTCCACCCTGACCGGGCACCTGGCCCTCGCCCTGCGCCGGGCGGAGAGCGAGGCCGCCACCGAGCACATGGCCCGCCAGATGGCCACCCTCTACGACCTCGGCCTCGAGACCGCCGCGCTCCGGGACCTGCGGGCGCTCTTCATCAAGGCCACCGAGGAGGCGGGGCGGCTCATCCAGGCGGACCACACCTCGGTCTTCCGGTTCGACGAGCGGGGAGGAGTGCTGCGCCTCTTCGCGGCCTGGGCCCGCGAGCCCGGCCAGCAGCCGGACCCCCGGCCCACCTTCCGGCTCGGGGAGGGGATCGCCGGCCGGGTGGCCCAGGACCTCATCCCCGTCCTGATCAACGACGCGGAGCGGCACGAGAGCTTCGTCCCGCGGGCCCACCCGATGTCCCGCATCCTCTGCGTCCCCCTCACCCACTACGACCGCGAGCGGGGGGCCCCCGTGATCTTCGGCGTGCTCAACGCCACCCGGCAGCCCGGCTCGGTGTCGTTCACCAACGACGACCTCGACTACCTGACCCGCTTCGCGGGACAGCTCTCGATCGCGGTGGCGAACTCGGTGGCCTTCGCGGCCGAGCGGAAGCGCAGCGAGCAGCTCGTCCTCGTCAACGCCCTCCTTCGGGAGATCGCGGGGAACCTGTCCCGGGAGCGGATCTTCGAGACCGCGGTCAAGCGGATCCACGAGGCCTTCCAGTTCCCGGTGGTCTCGATCATGGTCCCCGAGCCGGACTCGGGCCTCTTCAAGGTCGCGGCGGTGGCGAGCCGCGATCCCCGGCCCGAGGGCTGGGCGAGCTACCCGCTCTCCGAGGGGACCTCCGGCCGGGCGCTGCGCGAGAAGCGGACCGTGCTCGTGAACGACACCGCGAAGGACCCCGGCTACAGCCCCTGGATGGCCACCACCCGGGCGGGGGTCAGCGTGCCCATCCTGTCCGGGGACGAGGTGGTGGCGGTGCTCGACGTGGAGAGCGACCTCGCCCACGCCTTCGACCGGGGCCAGGTGATCACCCTCGAGACCCTGGGGGACGGGATCGGGATCATCCTCCGCAACGCCGAGCTCTACCAGACCCTCGAGGGGACGAACGCCCGGCTGGTCGAGCTGGACCGGATGAAGAGCGAGCTCGTGAACATCGTGGCCCACGACTTCCGGGCCCCCCTCTCGGCGATCCTCGGGTGGGCGGAGGTCCTGGAGCTGAAGCCGGATTCCCCCGTCGAGGAGCGGCTCGAGCGGGCCCGGGCCATCGTGAAGGCGGCGACCCGCATGGCCGGCCTCATGGACAAGACGCTCGAGACCACCCGCCTCGAGACCGGGCACTTCGCCTTCGACTTCGGCCTCCTCGACCTCGGGGCCCGGGTCCGCGAGGTGGCGGGCCGGCTGCCCGAGGACCCCCTCCACCCGGTCGTCCTCGACCTCCCCGACCATCCCCTCCCCTGCTGGGCCGACGGGGAGCGGCTGACCGAGGTCCTCGACAACCTGCTGTCCAACGCGATCAAGTACTCGCCCGACGGCGGACCCGTGCGCATCGAGCTGCGGCGCGAGCGCGACACCGCCACCGTGAGCGTGGGCGACGAGGGGATCGGGATCGCCCCCGAGGACCGGGAGAAGCTCTTCCGGCCGTTCTCCCGCCTCCACGACCGCAAGCGGGGACAGATCGAAGGCTTCGGCCTCGGGCTCCACATCTGCGAGCGGATCGTGAGCGCGCACGGGGGACGCCTGACCGTCGACAGCACCCCGGGGGTGGGCTCGACCTTCTCGTTCTCCCTGCCGCTGTTCGGGGCGGCCGCCCAGGCCCGGGCCCCCCTGGTCCTCGTGGCTGCCCGGGACACCGGCACCCGCCGCGAGGTGCGCCGGGTCGCGGAGGAGCTGGGCTACGGCATCCACGAGGTCGCGGACGGAGTGGAGGCGGTGGAGGCGGCGACGCGCCTCCTCCCGACCGCGATCGTCCTCGACCGGGTGCTGCCCCGGCTGAGGGCCGACGAGGTCGCGGAGCGGCTGCGGGACCAGGAGGCCACCTCCGGGCTCCCCCTCTTCGTCCTCGCCAACCCCGAGGACCTGGGACCCGCGGCCGCGCTCTTCCGGGCCTGCGTCCCCAAGCCCCTCGACCGGCGCGTCCTCGGGGCCGCCCTCGAAGAGCTGAGGGAAGCGGTCCGCTAGCCCCCGGGGGCCCGCCTCCCGAAGGGTCTCGCCGGACGCTCGAAGCCCGGCACCCCGGTCGGCTACACTCGTGAGGGACGACCCGCGAGGAGGCCCCGCGGAGGGCGTCCGGGGAGGGGAGCATGAAGCGACCGTCATCGACCGCGGTCCTCGTCGTGGCCGCCGGTCTCGCCGGAGGCGGATGCGGAGGAGGGGGGGCATCCTCCACGCCCGCGATCGCGAGCCCGACCCCCTCTCCCTCGGGGAGCAGCCTCAACATGGTCCTCCTCGCCCAGATGGACCTCCCCGCGCTCACCGCCTCCTCGGGGGGAGCGCCCCGGGTCGAAGCCGCCCACGACGAGCCCCTCGCGGTCACCGGCCCGGGCGGGGTGAACGCCGCGGGGAACTGGGGATACACGTCTCCCGCGGGGCGCCGCTTCGCCCTCACCGGCACCTCGGCCGGGCTCTCGATCGTCGAGGTCACCGACCCGCGCCGTCCCCGGAGGGTGGCCCTCGTCCCCGGGGGGGTGAGCCAGTGGCGCGAGGTCAGGAGCTACCGCGAGTACGTCTACGCGGTCACCGAGGCCCGGACCGGCCTCGACATCGTCGACATGCGCGACCCCGACCGGCCGGTCAAGGTCAGGACCTGGAGCGAGACCTTCACCTCCGCCCACACCCTCTGGATCGACGCCGAGCGGGGCCTCCTGTTCGCCAACGGGACGTCGAACGGCCTGCGGGTGCTCGACCTCGAGCCGGACCCCGAGAGCCCCCGGGACGTGGGAGGCTTCGACGAGTTCTACATCCACGACTCCTACTCCCGGGGCGACGTGCTCTACGCCGCGGCGATCTACGGGGGCTTCCTCGCCCTCCTCGACGTGGGCGACCCCGGCCGCATCCGCGAGATCACCCGGTTCGCGACGGGCGGCCGCTTCACCCACAACGCCTGGCTCACCCGGGACGGGCGCTACGTCTTCACCACCGACGAGCGGGCGAACCGCCCCCTGGAAGGCTGGGACATCGCCGACCCCCTCGCCCCCCGCAAGGTGGCCGAGTACATCGCCCGCCCCGGGGGGATCCCCCACAACGTGATGGTGGACGGCGACCGGCTCCTCGTCGCCCACTACACCGACGGGGTCCGGCTCCTGGACGTGGGGGATCCCGAGAGCCCGCGGGTCCTCGGCTACTACGACACGTATCCCGGGACGGCCGAGGGCTTCGCGGGGGCCTGGGGGGCGTACATCTTCCCGGGCTCCGACCTCATCGTGGCCAGCGACATCAGCGGGGGCCTGTTCGTCATCCAGTACACGGGGGGCTAGGCCGGCGATCTGCTATCCTCCCGGGATGCGCGAGGTCCTCGAGGCCGCGCTCCGGGCCGAGGCCGGGGGCGAGCCGGCCGCCCTCGTCACCGTCGTCGCCACCGAGGGATCCACCCCCCAGAAGGCGGGGGCGCGGATGCTCGTCTACGCCGACGGGGGGATCGTGGGAACGATCGGCGGCGGGTGCCTGGAGGCCGAGATGACCTGGCGGGCCCGCGACGCGATCGAGCGGGGAACCGTGCGCCTCGTCTCCTACGACCTCACCCCCGAGCAGGCCGGGGAGGACGGGCTCGTGTGCGGGGGGAGGATGCAGGTGTTCATCGAGCCGATCGAGGCCACCCCCACCCTGTGCCTCTTCGGGGCCGGCCACGTGGCCCAGCCCCTCGCGCGCATGGCCAGGGCGGTGGGCTTCCGGGTCGAGGTCGCGGACGATCGGGTGAGGTTCGCGAACCGGGAGCGGTTCCCGGACGCCGACCGGATCGTGGTCGAGGATTTCACCGCGGCGGCGGGAAAGCTGACACTGGGACGCAGCTCCTACGCGGTGGTCGTGACGCGGGGACACCGGGGCGACGCGGATGCGCTGGCGGCGGCGGTGGGGAGGGGCCTGCGCTTCGTCGGGCTCCTGGGCAGCCGGCCGAAGGTGGTGCACGTCTTCGCCGAGCTGGAGCGGCGAGGGGTCCCTCGGGACGAGCTGGCGAAGGTGCACGCACCGCTCGGGCTCGACATCGGCGCCCAGACGCCCGAGGAGATCGCGGTCAGCATCCTGGCCGAGATGATCGCGGTGCGGCGCGGAGTGGATCCCCGCAAGGCGGTGTCGCTCGCCATGGAACTACCAGGCCGCATGAGGGTTACGCCAGTTTGACCGCCGGTTCCGCTTGATGTAAAGCGTTAAGTATTGTACCGTAACTGCCCAAGGGCCAGCATGATGGACCTTTTGGCAGCTTCTCTTGCGCTCATTCTGGGCGTGCCGCCCCTTGCCGGGGCGGCCGGGGGCACTCCTCCGAACGTTCAGCTTCCGAACGAACATCGTAACGTGGGAGAGACTTTCCGGTTCCGCACCCCCTCGTCGTGGACGGTCGAGACGGTCCGGGAGAGCCCCGAGGTCCTCGAGGCCCGGGGCGACGGCATGATCGTGCGCCTGCTCCATCGGACCGGGGACGCGGGATACGACAGCCTGCACGCCGATTGCATGCTGCAACGCCTGGCCGAAGCGATGGACATGGCGCCCCAGGTCCGGTACGAGTACGACTTCCTCTCCTGGACGAGCGGGCCCCACCGCGCCCTGGACTCCGCGTTCGACGTCACCTACGACGACCCGGTCCTCGGCCACCGGCAGTGGCGCCAGCGCAACCTCACCGTAGTGGGGCCGGAGAGCTCCCTCTGCGTGATCACCTACTGCCCGTCGAGCCGCTGGAAGAAGTCCGGGGAGACCCGGGTCCTCCTCGACGGGATCGTCCGGAGCGTGGAGCTCTTCCCGTGGCGTTGAGCGTCAGCGTCCCCGCCCGCACCACCCGCGCCCGCCGGCAGATCTGGTCGGTGGGCGGCGGCAAGGGAGGCATCGGCAAGTCGATCCTGACCGCCTCGCTGGGGTGGCAGCTCGCCCGGATGGGCAAGCGGGTCGTGCTGGTGGACGCCGATCTCGGAGGGGCGAACCTCCACACCTGTCTCGGCCTCCCGACCCCCGAGCACACCCTGGGCGACTTCATCCAGCGGCGACGCGACACGATCGAGGAGGTCCTGGTGGAGACGGGCAGCCCGGGGCTCCGGCTGATCAGCGGGGCCTCGGACTTCCTCGGGGCGGCGAACATCAAGCACCCGCAGAAGCTCCGGGTGCTCAACCGCATCAAGTCCCTCGACGTGGACCTCGTGCTGCTCGACCTCGGGGCGGGGACCTCGTACAACATCATCGACTTCTTCCTCATCTCGGACCTCTCGGTCCTGACCGTGGTCCCCGAGCCGACCTCGATCGAGAACGGCTACCGCTTCATCAAGAGCGCCCTCTACCGGCGGCTGCGGGCGGCCGCCCCCCGCGAGTCCATCCGGCAGGTGGTGGACGAGGCCCTCGACCCCAGGAACCCCCGGGGGATCAGGACGCCTCTCGACCTCCTCCGCCACGTGGAGCGCGCGGACGCGGACGCCGGCATCCTCCTTCGCCGGGAGATGGCGACGTTCCAGCCGCGGTTCATCGTGAACCAGGTGCGGGACGCCGGGGACATCCCGATCGGGCACCAGCTCGTGGCCGCCTGCGCCCGCCACCTCGGGATCCGGGCGACCTACGCCGGCTACGTGCACTACGACGACTCGGTCTGGCAGAGCGTGCGTCGCCGCCGGCTCTTCATGGCCGACGCCCCCACCTGCCGGGCGGCCGAGGAGGTGCGTCAGCTCGCCCGGGGCCTTCTCCAGGGCGAGAGCCTGTCGCTGCCCTGGGCATGAGCGAAGCGCTCCGGGAAGCGGCGGAAGGCGCGAGGGAGGCGGCCGGCGGGCGGCCCCCCGGGCGGACCCTCGTCGACTGCGGCGAGCCGCCGGACCCGACCCCCGCGGAGGCCCGGCCCGCGCCCGCGCCGGTCGAACCCGCGGTCCCGCGCTCCGAGGCGGGGGAGCCCCCGATCGCGGTCTGCGAGCCGCGCGAGATCGCGGGGGGAACGCGGCCGGAGCCTGCCTTCGCCGGCCCCCCGGATCCCCCCACGCCGGTGGCCGGCCGGGCCGAGGTCCGAGGGACGCCGCCGGAGGCCTACGACCCCGCTGCGGTTGCCGCGACGCTGCCCGCACCCGCCCCTCCGGCCGACCCTCCTGCGATCCACGGAGGCGAGCGGCCGACGGGTGAGGACCTCGCCCCGCCGGTGGATCCTCCGGCGGCCTCCGCAAGCGAGCGGCCGGGCGGTGAGGATCTCGCCCCACCGGCCGATCCTCCGGCGGTCCAGGCGAGCGAGCCGCCGGCCGGTGAGGATCCCATGCCTGGGGAGCCGGCCCTCGCCGCGCAGCCGGCCCCGGAGGAGGAACCGGCCCCGGTGACGCCCGACGACCACTACCGCGCGCTCGGGCTCGCTCCCGGCGCTCCCCGCGACCAGGTGGATCGCGCGTATCGCTTCTGCCGCGACATGTACGGGCCGGGCTCGCTCGCCACCTACTCGCTGCTCGAGCCCCAGGAAGTGGAGGCCGCCCGCGCCCGGGTGGACGAGGCCTACCAGGTCCTGGCCGATCCGACGCGCCGGCGGGCCTACGACGAGCCGCGGGGCTTTCCCGCGCCGGAGGCCTACGGCGCGGCGCCCCCCCGGGAGGGGGGAGCGCGCGAGTCGGAGCGCAGCGACCTGCCCCCGGTGGTCAACGGGCCGGTGCTGCGACGCATCCGCGAGAACCGGGGAATCTCGCTCCGCCAGATCGCCACCGCGAGCAAGGTCGGGGTGCGGTACCTCGAGTACATCGAGCAGGACCGCTACGCCTATCTCCCCGCCCCCGTCTACCTCCGCGGCTTCCTCCAGGAGTACGCCCGGGTGGTGGGCCTCGACCCTCGGCGCGTGTCCGACGCCTACCTGTCGCGGATGAGCCGGAAGGGGCCCTGACCGAGCGCCCTCAGTAGCCCGCGGCCGGCGCGGACGCCGAAGCGCCGCCCTGGCCCCGGCTCTCCTGGACGATCTTCACCCCCACGCTGGCCCCGATCCGGTCGGCCCCCGCCGCGATCATCTCCTGGGCCGACCGGAGGTCGCGGACGCCCCCCGCCGCCTTCACTCCCATCGCCGGGCCCACCACCCGGCGCATCAGGGCCACGTCGGCCGCGGTGGCCCCCCCGGGTCCGAAGCCCGTCGAGGTCTTCACGAAATCGGCCCCCGCGACCTTCACCACCACGCAGGCCCTCACCTTCTCGTCGTCGGTGAGGAGGGCGGCCTCGATGATGACCTTGACCACGGCCCCCCGGGAGCGGCCGGCCTCGACCACCGCCCGCACGTCGCGCTCGACCAGCCGGTGGTCCCCCGACTTGAGGGCCCCCACGTTCATGACCATGTCGACCTCGGCCGCCCCGTCCGCCACCGCGGCCGCGGCCTCGAAGGCCTTGACCTCCGGGGTGGTGGCCCCCAGGGGGAATCCCGCCACCGTGCAGACCCGGGTCTCGGAGCCCCGCAGGAGGTCCGCGCACAGTCGCACCCAGGCGGGGTTCACGCAGACGGTGGCGAAGCCGTGCTCCCGGGCCTCGGCGCACAGGGTCTCGATCTGGGGGCGGGTGGCGTCGGGCTTCAGGAGGGTGTGGTCGATGAGGCGGGCGATCTCCCGGGGGTAGACGGGTCCGGCGAGGAGGCCGAACCGCTCGGCCCCGTGGCCGAGCAGGCGGCCGAGGCGGTCGGGGCAGCAGCCCCCCGCCGCCGCGTGGCAGGCGCAGGGCGGCTCCTCGGGGCGCAGCCGCTCCACCACCGCCCGGACGATCGCGTCCACCAGCCGGGGGTCGCTCATTCCCCGCCCCCCTCGATCGCCTCGATCTTGCGCACGCGGCGCCGGTGCCGCTCCTCGGTGCAGTGGGTGGTCAGGAAGACCTCGACGATCTCGCGCATCCGCGGGACGTCCACGAACCGCGCTCCCAGGGTCAGGACGTTGGCGTCGTTGTGCTCGCGGGCGTTCCTGGCCGCCGCGGGATCGGTGCAGGGGGCGGCCCGGATCCCCCTGACCTTGTTCGCGGCCATCGCCGAGCCCAGCCCGGCCCCGTCCACCAGGATGCCCAGCCGGGCCTCCCCGCTCCGCACCGCCCGGGCTACCGCGAGGGCGAGGTCGGGATAGTCCACCGGATCCGTGGAGAACGTCCCGAGGTCGCGGAAGCGATAGCCGAGACGGGTCAGGTGGACCTTGACCTCCTCCTTCAGGGGGAAGCCTCCGTGGTCGGCTCCCAGGACCACCGCGGTGGGACCGGGGACGGCCGCGCCGAGGGTGATCCGCACCCCCCGGGACGCCGCGACCTCCCGGGCCCAGGGGGTGACGACGGCCCCGGCCGACGCCAGCACCTCCCCGCCGGGCGGGGTGGCGAACACGTCTTCGGCGGTGACGACGTCCTTCACCTCGGCTGCCCTCGGGGCAGGGATGGTAGCACGGGCCCTCGGGAGGGGACGTGGGGGGACGCGCGTTGCTCTATGATTACGCGACCGCGACGCGCGCCCCCCTCAGGAGCCCGATGCTTCCCGATCCATTGCGAAAGGCCATCCTCTGGGCGAGCGACGCGGTGTGGGGGCCCTGGACGATGGCCCTCCTGCTCGGCACCGGGCTCTTCCTGACCGTGCGCCTCCGCTTCGTCCAGGTCGTCCGCTTCGGGGAGGCGGCGCGGGGCCTCGTCCCTCCCGAGGCGGCCGGCGCCCGGGGGGCCCTCAGCCCCTTCCAGGCCTTCATGACCGCCCTCGCCGCCTCCATCGGCACCGGGAACATCGCCGGGGTCGCGACGGCGATCGTCTCCGGGGGCCCGGGCGCCCTGTTCTGGATCTGGTGCTACGGCTTCTTCGCCACCGCGATCAAGTTCACCGAGGCCGTGCTCGGCATCCGCTACCGGCGCCTGGGGGAGCGGCTGTCCGCGGGCCCCATGCACTACCTGGCGGACGGCCTGGGGCTGCCCCGCCTCGGGTGGGTCTACGCGCTCGTGGCCGGGGTCGCCGCCCTCACCACTACCCCGTTCACCCAGCCGAACTCGATCGCGGTGGTCCTCGAGAGCCAGTTCGGGATCTCGACCCTCGCCACCGGCCTCGGGGTGGCCGCCCTCACCTGGCTCGTCGTGATCGGGGGAGTGAGGTCGATCGGGCGGGCGGCGGAGCGGCTCGCCCCCCTCAAGGTCGGTCTCTACGTCGCGGGCGGGCTGTACGTGATCGCCACCCACGCCGCCCGGCTCCCCGAGACGCTCTCCCTCGTGCTCACCGAGGCCTTCTCGCTGCGGGCGGCCGCCGGGGGGGGCCTGGGAATGCTCGTGGCCATGCGCTACGGGATCGCCCGGGGGATCTACGCGAACGAGGCCGGCTACGGCACCGCGGCGGTGGCCTACGGGAGCGCGCGGAGCGAGCGGCCGGTCCAGCAGGGGCTGAACGCGGTCATGGAGGTGTTCATCGTCTCCTTCGTGACCTCGTCGATCAGCGCCCTCGCCGTGCTCCTCACCGGGACCTGGCGGTCGGGGTTGACGAGCACGGCGGCGGTGGCGGCGGGCTTCGACGCGGCGATCCCCGGGGTGGGGGGCGCCGTCGTGGCGTTCTGTGCCTTCCTCTTCGGCTACACCACCCTGATCGGCTGGGCCTACTACGGCGAGCAGTTCCTGGAGCACGTCCTGGGCCCGCGGATCGTCGTCCCCTACCGCTGGGTCTACTGCGGGCTGATCGCCTTCGGCGCGGTCGGGCAGGTCGAGACGGTGTGGGCCTGGGGGGACCTGATGAACGGCCTGCAGGTGTTCCCCAACCTGGTGGGGCTCGTCGGCCTCTCGGGGGTGGCGGCGGCGATCCTCCGCGGGCAGGAGAGGGGGGATCCCGGCCGCGGGGGAGCGGAGGGGCGATGAGCGGATTCGAGCGGGACGGGGCCGAGCTGCGGTGCGACGGCGTCTCCCTCGGGGAGGCGGCGGACCGGTTCGGCACCCCCCTCTACCTCTACAGCCGGGCCCTCCTCGTCGAGGGCTACCGCGGCTACGAGCGGGCGTTCGCGGCGGTCCCCCACCGGATCTGCTACGCGCTCAAGGCCAACGGCAACGGCCACCTCCTCCGGGTCCTCGCGGGCCTGGGGGCGGGGGCGGACATCGTCTCCGGCTTCGAGCTGCTCGCCGCCCTCCGGGCGGGGTTCCCTCCGGAGCGGATCGTGTTCGCCGGGGTGGGGAAGACCGGGGACGAGATCGACCTCGGCATCGAGCGGGGCATCTTCGACTTCAACGCGGAGAGCGAGGAGGAGATCGCCCGGATCAGCGCGGCCGCCGTCCGCCGCGGGCGCACCGTCAAGCTCTCCCTCCGGGTCAACCCGGACATCGATCCCCGCTCGCATCCCTACGTCTCCACGGGGGTCCGGGAGAGCAAGTTCGGGGTCGACATCCGCCTCGCCCGGGAGATCCTGCGCCGGGCCCGGGGGCGGCCCGGGATCAGCGTGGCCGGGGTCCAGTGCCACATCGGCTCGCAGATCACCGACCTCGCCCCCCTCGGCGAGGCGGCCCGGGAGGTGGCGGCGCTCTCCCGCGACCTGCTCGCGGAGGGGTTCCCCCTGGAGATGATCGACCTCGGGGGAGGTCTCGGGGTGGACTACGAGGGCGGCCGCCTTCCCGAGCCGGAGCGGCTGGCCGAGCAGGTCCTCCCCGCGTTGTCCGGGCTCCCCCTGACGCTCTACCTCGAGCCCGGCCGCTCCCTGGTCGGCCCGGCGGGAGCGCTCCTCACCCGCGTGCTCTACGTGAAGGAGAACCAGGGCCGGCGGTTCGTGATCGTGGACGCCGCCATGAACGACCTGCTGCGGCCCTCGCTCTACCGGGCCTACCACCGCATCGAGCCGGTGGTGGGCCGGGGGCGGGACCGCGTCCGGGTCGACGTGGTGGGGCCGGTGTGCGAGACCGGAGACTTCCTCGCCCGGGACCACGAGCTCGAGGCGGTCGAGGCGGGAGACCTCCTGGCCGTCCGTGACGCGGGGGCCTACGGGTTCGTCATGGCCTCGAACTACAACCAGCGGCCGCGGGCCGCGGAGGTCCTCGTCGAGGACGGCGGCCTGCGGCTCATCCGGCGCCGGGAGACCTTCGAGGACCTGGTGCGCGGCGAGGCCTGAGCCGCCTCACGGCAGCTTCCACGCCTTGTCGTACCTCAGGATGCCGGTGGGGCCGATCGCGAGGCCCCGCACCACCACCCGGTGGGCGGTGAACACCGAGCCGTGGTAGAGGGGCGCCCAGGGCAGGTCGCGCTGGAAGAGGGCCAGGACCTCCCGGTAAACGGCGATCCGGCTCTCCAGGTCGCTCCCCATCCGGGCCCGCTTGAGCAGGGCGTCCATCGCCGGGCTCCGGTACCGGCTGCGGTTCGTGGTCCCGATGGACTCGGAGTCGAGGAGGGCGGTGAGGAAGTCGTTCGGGTCCGGGCTGTCGGCCTGCCAGCCGAGCACCGCGAGGTCGTAGTCCCCGCGGGTCGCCCGGTCCAGGTACTCCGTCCAGCTCGCCGCCGGCCGCAGCTCGGCCCGGATCCCGACCCGGGCGAGGTCCTCCGCGATGGCGGCGGCGAGCCGGAGCGGGCTGGGCATGTAGGGACGCGGGGCGGGCACCGTCATGAGCGTGGTGTCGATACCGGCCGAGAGGCCCGCGCCGGCGAGCAGCCGGCGGGCGGCTCCCCGGTCGAGGAGGAGGTCGCGGGTCAGCGGGTCACGCCCCCACAGCGACGGGGGCAGGGGCCCCTGGGCGGGCTCGCCGTGGCCGCCGAGGATCCTCTCCACCAGGCGGTCGCGGTCGACCGCCTGGGCGAGGGCTCGGCGCACCCGGCGGTCGGTGAACGGGGGTCGCTCGTTGTTGACCGAGAGGAACGCCAGGTTGAGGCCGGTCTGGGAGTCGAGGGAGACGCCGGGACGACCCTGCAGCTCGTGGACGCGGTCCTGGCCGACCCCCGACGCCACGTCCACCTCGCCGGCGAGGAGGGCGCGCACGATCTCGTCCTCCCCGGGGAGCCGGCGGAACACCACGGCGCGCAGGCGGGGCCGCCCTCGCCAGTAGCCGGGATGGGCGGTCAGCTCGACCCGGCCGGGCTTCGCCTCGGCCAGGCGGAAGGGCCCGGTGCCGACCGGGCGGCCGTCGGGCGCGGCGAGCCGGCGCGGGCTCTGGAGGGCGAAGTACGGCTGGGAGAGCGTGGCCAGGAGGGCGGCGCTCGGCCGGTCGAGGGTGATCGAGACGACGTGGGGCCCCACGCGCTCCGCCCGGCCGGGGAACCCCCGGGCCCGGCGCAGGCTCTCGAGGTTGGCGACCACCGCGTCGGCGTCCAGGAGGGCGCCGTCGTGGAAGCGCACCCCTTCCCTCAGGGTGAAGGTCCACACGCGCCGGTCCACGGTGGCCCAGGTGGTGGCGAGGAGGCCGCTCGGCCGGGCGCTCCCCGGGCGGAACCACACCAGGGTCTCGCAGACGTTGGCCACCACCGCGGCCGAGACGAGGTCGGTGGCCTGGTGCGGCTCGAGGGTGGGGGGATCGGTGATGATCCCCACCACCAGGGTGTCGGCGGGGGCGGCGAGGAGGGCGAGGGCGAGGAGGAAGGTCACCGCCTCGGGCCCCTCGCCCGGCCGGGAGCGCTCCCGGCCTCGGCGCCCCGGCGAACGCCGACGATGAGGCCCGTCATTGCCATCGAATCTTCGGGCAGGGGACCGGCCCGGTCAAACCGCGCCCCGCGGAGCCAGGCTCAGGGGGCGGGGACCTCCACCTCGGCGAGCGGGACGTCCCAGTGGGCCTCGAGGAGCTCGAAGCGCCGCGCCTCCTCCTCGCGGAAGGTCTTCTGGTCGGGGAAGAGCTGCCCCGCGAGCGCCTCTTCGCCGGAGGGGGCGCCCAGGGCCGCCCAGCTCGGGAACTGGATCACGACGAGGAAGGTCCAGTCGGCCCGGCCGTCCCCGTGGAACCGCGGGCGGAGGAGGCTCACCCCCTGGATCCGCCCGCTCTTCTGCTGGGCGGCGAGGAGCGGGTAGTGGTTCTTGAGGAAGAGGCGCTCGAACTCCTGCTGGAAGCCCCAGCGCACCTTGTAGTAGTAGGCCACGCGCACCGGCTTCTCCTCCTCCCCGCGAGCGGGATGGGGAAGGAGGATCGCGGCGGCCACGGCCAGGACGGCCAGTCTCTTCATGGTCCACCTCGCGAGTGAGGGGCGATCTTATCGCGAGGCGGGGCTCCCGGCCCCCGCCCTACTCGTAGCGGAGGGCGTCGATCGGGTCGAGGTTGGCGGCCTTGCGGGCGGGGTAGTAGCCGAAGAAGACCCCGACCGCTCCCGCGAAGGCGAACGCGAGCACGATCGAGGAGCCGGTGACCAGGGTGGGCCACCCCAGGAAGGTGGCGAGCCCCCGGGAGACGCCCACCCCCAGGGCGGTCCCCACGAGGCCTCCCAGGACGGACAGGCTGACCGCCTCGAGGAGGAACTGTCGCAGGATGTCCCGGGTGCGGGCTCCCACCGCCATCCGCAGGCCGATCTCCCGGGTGCGCTCGGTGACCGAGACCAGCATGATGTTCATGATCCCGATCCCCCCCACGAGGAGGCTCACCGAGGCCACGCTCATCAGAAGGCCGGTCATGGTGTCGGCGAGCTGGGTCCGGGTCTGGGCCATCTCCTCGACGGTGCGGACGGTAAAGTCGTCCTCCTCGGGGTTCTGGACGCGGTGGCGCTGGCGGAGGAGCCGGGTGATCTCCACCGCGGTCGCCTCCACCAGGTCGGGGGAGCTGGCCGAGACCATCAGCCGATGGAGGTGGGTGATCCCGAGGAGCTTCTTCTGGATCGTGGTGTAGGGGGCGACGACGAGGTCGTCCTGGTCGTCCCCCCACTGGCCCTGGCCCTTGGGGGCGAGCACCCCCACCACCCGGAAGGGGAGGTTCTTGATCCGGATGACCTGGCCCACCGGGTCCTCGCCCGGGTAGAGGGTGCGGGCCACGGAGGCGCCGAGGAGGCACACCTTGTCGGCGATGGTGATGTCGCGGGGGGTGATGTTGGAGCCGCTCGCGATGGGCCAGTTGCGCACCGCCACGTACTCCTCGTTGCCCCCTTCGACCGACGTGTTCCAGTTCATGTTGCCGGCGATGACCTGGGCCCGTCCCCGGACGATCGGGCTCAGGCGGGCCACCGTGGCGACCTGGTCCTGGATGGCCCGGGCGTCCTCGAGGGTGAGGGTCTGCACGCTCCCCGTCCCCTGGCGGACCCCGCCCCGGCCCCAGCTCCCCGCGGAGACGTAGACGACGTTGGTGCCGGTGCTCTGGATCTGGGCGTCGATGGCCGCCCGGGCCCCCGAGCTGAGGGCGATCATCGCGATCACCGAGGCGACCCCGATGATCACCCCGAGGGTGGTGAGGGCGGAGCGCACCTTGTTCCGCCGGAGGGCCCGGAGGGCGATGCGGACGGTGTTGAGGACCCTCATGGCTCGGCCTCCAGGGGAGGGAGGGAGGCCGCCTCGACGGCGGCGTCGCGGCGCCGGGGCACCCCCTCGTCCTTCACCACCCGGCCGTCCCGGAAGGCCACGAGCCGCTCCGCGTACTCCGCGATGTCGTGCTCGTGGGTGATCAGGACGACGGTGAGGCCCTTCTCCCGGTTGAGCCTCTGGAGGACCTCCATGATCTCGATCGAGGTGCGGCTGTCCAGGTTGCCGGTCGGCTCGTCGGCGAGGATCAGCTCGGGCTCGTTGACGAGGGAGCGCGCGATCGCCACCCGCTGCTGCTGTCCCCCGGAGAGCTGGGACGGCGTGTGGTCGGCGCGGCCGGCGAGACCCACCACCTCCAGCAGGGCCTTCGCCCGGCGGTGCCGCTCGGCGGCCGGCCAGGGCTGCCCGTTGTAGAGGAGGGGGAGCTCCACGTTCTCGAGGGCGGTGGTGCGGGGGAGGAGGTTGAAGCTCTGGAAGACGAACCCGATCGTCCGGTTGCGGAGCCCGGCCCGGCGGTCGCGGTCGAACCCGGAGACGTCCTCGCCGGCGAGGAGGTAGCGTCCCCCGCTGGGTTGGTCGAGGAGCCCGACGATGTTCATGAAGGTGCTCTTCCCGCTCCCCGAGGCGCCCACCACGGCCAGGAACGACCCCCGCGGCACCTCGAGGGTGACCCCGCGGAGGGCGTGGACGGTGACGTCCCCCACGACGTAGTCCTTGCGGAGGTCCTCGACCTGGACGAGGGGCGCCATGGCGTCAGCGCTGTCGCGGCTGGAAGCGCGGCCGTTCGAAGGGGTTGGCCGAGGCGGCCGGCCCGCTCGGGGCGACCGCCCCCGGGGCGAGGGTCCCGGTCACGACCGGCAGCCCTTCCTCGAGCCCGTCCACGACCTCGACGAAGCGGCCGTCCGACAGGCCGGTGCGGACCGGGGCCGGCTTGGGCTTCCCGTCGTCTCCGAGGACGAACAGGAGGCCGGGGCGGCCGCGCTCGCGCCCTGAGGAGAGTGTTTCGGCCGGCGCGCGCCTGCCATCCGGGTCACCGCCGGCCCGCCGCCGCTGTGCGCCTTCTCGCGCGCCGGCGGACCTGGCCTCCCCCGCGCCGCGGCGGCTCCCCGTGGCGCGGCCCGTGTCGGCGAGGGCGGGGCGCTCCCCGGTCAGCCCCGCAACCGCGGCGCCGGGCGCATCGAATCCCTCGGGACGGAAGCGGAGGGCGCTCGCGGGAGCCCGCAGCACGCCCTCGCGGCTGCGCACGACCACCGAGACGGTGGCGGTCATGCCCGGCATGAGCCGGAGGTCGGCGTTCTCGACGCTGATGATCGTGTTGTAGGTCACCACGTTCTGCACGGCGACCGGCTGGAGGCGCACCTGCTCGACCCGTCCCGCGAAGATCCGCTCGGGGTAGGCGTCGACCCGGAAGCTCACCGCCTGCCCCGGCCGCACCCGCCCGATGTCGGCCTCGTCGATCGAGGCGTTGGCCTGCATCCGCGTGAGGTCGTTGGCGATCACGAACAGGGTGGGGGCCTGGAGGGAGGCGGCGACGGTCTGGCCAACGTCCACGTTGCGGGCGAGGACGACCCCGTCGATCGGGGCGGCGATCACGGTGTGGCCGAGGTCCACCCGGGCCTGGTTCACCGCGGCGTCGGCCTGGCTCACCGCGGCCAGGCTCGCGTCGAGCTGGGCCCGGGCGCCGTCGTGGTTCGCCTCGGCCGTCTCGAGGTCGGTCTGGGGGAGGAGGCTCTGGGCGGCGAGCTCGCGGGCCCGCTCGTACTTCTGCCTGGTGTCGGCGATCGTCGACCGGGAGCGCTCGACCTGGGCCCGGGCCGCCATCAGGTTCGCCTTCGCCTGGGCGAGGCGGGCCTCGAAGATCGACGGGTCGAGCCGGGCGATGACCTGCCCCTTCCTCACCACCGAGTTGAAGTCGGCGTGGAGCTCCTGGATCGTCCCCGAGACCTGGGAGCCGACCTGGACGGTGGTGACCGCCTCGAGGACGCCGGTCGCCCCCACCACCTCCGCGATGTCCCCCCGGTCGACGGCCGCGGTCGCGAAGCGGGTGTTCGGGGCGCGCCCCCGATGGGCGAGGGCAAGACCCCCCGCCACCGCCACCGCCACCGCCGCCAGGACGACGACCCGTCGGTTGCTCATGGTCGTGAGGTTAGACCGGATCCCCGCGGGGATGTTGAACCACCGCGGTCAAAGGATGTCAAGCGGGGAGGGGAAGCGGGCACCGCGGTTCAGAAACGAGAACGGGGGGCCGAGGCCCCCCGTTTCCCGCCGCGGCACGACCCCCGGTCAGGGGGTGGGAGCGCCTCCCGCGGCCGCGCCCAGCGCCGCCGCGCTGCTCCCCCGGCCCCCCACTCCGGTGCCGAGGAGCTGGAGGGTGCTGCCCGCCCCGGAGACCCCGGCCTCCAGCGACCGCTCGAAGTTGATCACGCTCTTGCTGTAGTCGGCGACGGCCCTGATCTCGTTCACCTCGGCCACCGCGAGGTCGCGCTGGGCCTGGGTGACCAGGAAGTTGGTGGTCATCCCCGCCGCGAACTTCTTCTCCTCGGCGTCGAGCCGCTGGGCCGAGAGGTCGCGGGCGGCCCGGGTGGAGGCGACCCGCTTGAAGTTCGTCTCCACCGCCCGCCCGGCCGAGCGGATCTCCGCCGCCACCAGCAGCTCGAGGCGGCGATAGCTGGCCTCGGCCTGCCGCCGGGCGATCTCGGCCTGGGCCCGGAAGGCCTTGGCCTGCCGGTTCAGGATCGGGTAGGAGACGCTGAACTGGATGCGCCAGGTGGGGAAGTCGGCGCCGAAGACCTGGCTCAGGGCGTCCCCGTAGCCGCCGGGCACCGTGTCCACCACCGGGCCGCCGAGAGGGGGGTCGCGCACGAGGCCGGTGCCCCCGATGCCCGCGCCCCCGTAGCTCGCGCTGAGGTCGAGGGCGGGGAGGGCCTGGTTCCGCGCGAACTCGATCTGGATGTCGGCCCGCTCGAGGTTCTTGCGGGCCACGAGGAGGTCGGTGCGCTGCTCGAGGGCCTTGGCGACCGCCGCCCCCAGGTCGACCGGGTAGGGCTCCGCGCTGGGCCGGTCCTTGGGCTCGATGCGGAGGGCCCAGGTCGCGGGGTCGTTCTCCGGGAAGATCGCCCGCTTCAGGATGTCCTCGGCCTCGTGGAGGGTGTTCTCGGCCACGATCACGCCCTCCTCGCGGCCCGCCACCTCGGACTCCGCGGTCACCACGTCGAGGGGGGCCATGGTGCCGACCCTCACCCGGATCTGGTTCTCGTCGAGGAGCTTCTTGGCGAGGTCGAGGTTCTTGCGGGCGGCGTCCAGGTTGTCGATCGCGTAGATGAGGTCGTAGTAGGACTGCTTGACGCTCGCCAGGGTGGAGATCACGAGCTCGCGGAACTGGGCGTCCGAGATCTCCACGCTCTTCTTGGCGAGACGGATCTGCGTCCTCTGGGAGTCGATCCGGAAGTCCCGGAGGAGGGGCTGGGTCAACGACGCGGTCAGGCCCGACCCGTAGCTCGGGTTGAAGGTGCTGAACACCGAGTCGGTGTCGTTCTTGTTGTTGTTGAAGGTGAGGGAGAACTGCCCCCCGGTGGGGACGGGCTGGACGAGGCCGAAGTTCCAAGTGTCGGTGGTGGAGGTGACCTTGTCCCCGCCCGTGAACACGTTTCGGGGCGGGTCGGTGACCTTCTGCTTGTAGAGGGTCGCGGAGAGGAACGGGTCGTAGTAGCCCTCCTCCTGCCGCAGGCTCTCCCGGCTCAGGTCGGGGTCGTATCGCTGGACCGCGATGTCCGCGTTGTTCTCGAAGGCGCGCTTGACGGCCTCTTCGAGGGTGAGCTCCAGGACCGGCCGTTCCTGGGCCAGGACCGAGGCCCCGGGGGCGAGAGCGGAGCAGACCAGCAGGATCCCCAGGGCGCTTGTGGTTCGTCTCATTCCGAAGTGACCTCCGATGCGCTGTGGTTCAGACGCCGACGAACGGCCCCGCGATTATACCCAAGCCCACCCGCGCGCACGGGGATGGCCCGCGTGCACGGGCGGCATCACTTCCCCCTAACGGTCGATCACCGGGAAAAGATCCGCTCTTTCACCGGCGGGGAGGGGGCTTCCGCCGGTATCCACCCCGGTGGACACGAAAAGAGGGGACCGTCCTTGAGGACGGTCCCCTCTGGACGTCGCGGAGCGCCCCCGCTAGAAACGCAACCGCAGGCCGAGCTGGCCCTGCCACCGCGAGCGGAGGTCGTCGCGGTTGAACTTCACGTAGCCGTCCCGGGTGATGTTCGCCAGGTTGTAGACCATCTGACCGTCGGCGTTGACGGTGGGAGCGGCGATCGGGTTCAGGTCCCCGAAGGTCGCGTTGTCCACTACCCCCCAGTCGCTGTTGAGAAGGTTCAGGAAGTTCAGGACGTCGAAGGTGATCTCGAGCTTGACCTGGGAGACCGGGATCCCGAGGGCGCCCCGCACGTCGAGCTGGTTGATCCAGGGGGCCCGGCTCGCGCCCTTCTCCATGATCTGCCCGCGGTACTTCTGCAGGCCCGCGTCCTCCGCGACGTAGGCCTCCCAGTCCGAGGCGGTCCCGTTGGTGAACACCACCTTCGGGTCGTTGACCGCGGGCACGTACATGAGGTCGTTGGTGAACCGGCCGTCGGTGTTCCAGTCGCCGTTGTAGGTGAACGCGTAGGAGCGCCCGGACTGGCCGTTGTAGAAGGCGGAGAGGAGGAGGTTGGCCCGGCTCCCGAGCTTGACGTCGTAGGACAGCGCGAGGATGAGCCGGTGGCCGGGGGCG
>Ga0268386_10000101_pt1 | contig 46648 bp, 35 predicted proteins | sample RVTome_15_FD_200260 | JGI IMG/M metagenome (GOLD analysis project Ga0268386, IMG submission 200260) | Soil microbial communities from uranium-contaminated site in the Upper Colorado River Basin, Wyoming, United States - RVT150D86... ... | reverse complement strand
CACCTCGTCCTGGGGCCCGGCGGGATCGCGTTCGCGCCGCACCCGATGCTGGTGGAGACGGACCGCGACCGGTACTGCGTCGAGCGGATCGTGGGCTTCTACCGCCGCCAGCCCACCGACCTCGCCGCCTACTTCCGGGCGGCCTGGGCGTACAAGCACCGCGCCGCGCTCGGCCGGCCCGGGGCGGCGCTGGAGGAGGTCGCGGCCGCCGGCGGGGTCAGCCCCCGCTACCTGAAGACGATCTGGCGGGCCCTGGAGGAGTCGCGCGAGGACGTGGGACCGCTCGCGCGCGTGCAGGCCCTTTGGCGCGGTCTTCCCGTCCCGGCGGGAGACGAGCCGGAGCTGGCTCGGGAAGGCAGCGAGGCGATGCGCAACTTCGTGGTGGCGCTGCGCGGGAAGGTCGCGCGCCGGCACGCCGATCTCGAGGTCGAAGGGATACGCCGCACCGCCCAGCCCTTCCTCATGTGGAGGAACCGCCGCTACGCCGAGGGCCGGCGGGGCTACGACGCCGGGGCGCTGCAGGTGGAGGGTGAAGTCCCCGTCGCAGCGGCGCACCCGGCCACGCCGGCGAAGGGGGCCGATGCCGCCGACGAGGACGCCGCGGCGCCGGCGTCCCGGCCGAGCGGGCCCGACCCCGACCTGCGCGTGCCGGCGGGCCAGCGCGAGCGTTACGAGCAGGCCTTCGCGCGCTTCGCCGCCGTGTTCCCGGACGCCTTCTACGTCTCCGAGCGCGGCCGCTATTTCCCCGACGACACCCGGGACAAGGGGCGGCACCTGAGCGCCGGATTCCACAACTTGATGGGCTACTTCCGCGACGACGGCCCGCTCTACGAGCTGATCCTCGACGAGGAAGGGCGCCGGGAGCTCGACGCCCTCTGGCAGGACCTGGAGTTCGTCGCCTCCGCCAGCGCCCGGACCTTCGTCCAGTTCTACCTGAACGAGAGCGCCCGGGTGGTCGGCTCCGGGGACGGGCCCGCCGCGGCACCGCCGGAGGAGGAGATCACCTCGGAGGCGACGATCCGCCGGGTGGCGGAGAGCTACCTCGCCAAGGCGCGCTCGAGCGGCAACGCGGCCGCCGTCCAGGCGATCCAGGACCACTTCGAGTCCACCAACGCCGCGATCCGCCGGGTGGAGAACGCCCGCGTCGAGGCCGAGCCCGGGCACCTCCGTGCGCTCGAGGCGTTCGCGGCGCGCGCCTACCGGCGGCCGCTGTCGCAGGCCGAGCGGACGGAGCTGCGGGAGTTCTACCGGTCGCTGCGGGAGGAGGCCGGCCTGGCCCACGACGAGGCCCTGCGCGACGCCGTGGTGGGCGTGCTGATGTCGCCGGACTTCTGCTACCGCTTCGACCTCGCCCAGGCCGGGGAGGGGGCGCGTCCGCTGTCCGACCACGCGCTCGCCAGCCGGCTGAGCTACTTCCTCTGGTCGAGCCTGCCCGACGCCGAGCTGCTGGCCCACGCCGCCGCCGGGGAGCTCCACCGTCCCGAGGTGCTCGTCCGGCAGGCGCGCCGCATGCTGCGGGACGACCGCGTCCGGGGCCTGGCGGTGGAGTTCGGCGCGAGCTGGCTCAACTTCCGCCGGTTCGAGGAGCACAACGCGGTCGACCGCGAGCGCTTCCCGGTCTTCGACGACGAGCTGCGGCAGGCGATGTTCGAGGAGCCGATCCGGTTCATGCTCGACGTGTTCCGGGAGGACCGCTCGGTCCTCGACTTCCTCTACGCCGACCACACGTTCGTCGATCCGGCCCTGGCCCGGCTCTACGGGATGGAGGACGGCGGGGTGGCGCCGGGGACGTGGCGGCGGGTCGACGGCGCTTCGCGCTACGGCCGCGGCGGCCTGTTGCCGATGGCGGTGTTCCTGACCAGGAACGCGCCGGGCCTGCGGACGAGCCCGGTCAAGCGCGGCTACTGGGTGGTCAAGGAGGTGCTGGGGGAACGGATCCCGCCGCCGCCGCCGGTGGTCCCGGAGCTGCCGCGCGACGAGGCGACGCTGGACGTCCCGCTGCGCGAGGCGCTGTCCCGGCACCGGCGGGACCCGGCCTGCGCGGGCTGCCACGCCCGCTTCGACTCCTTCGGGCTGGTCTTCGAGGGCTACGGTCCGGTGGGCGAGCGGCGCGACGTGGACCTCGCCGGCCGGCCGGTGGACGCCTCCGCGACGTTCCCCGGCGGCGCCAGCGGCCGCGGGGTCGAGGGCCTGCGCGACTACCTGCGCACCAGCCGCCAGGACGACTTCGTCTCCAACCTCTGCGGCAAGCTCCTGGCCTTCGCCCTCGGGCGCAGCCTGTCGCTCTCGGACGAGCCGGCCATCGAGGCCATGCGCGCCGCGCTGGCCCGGGACGGATACCGCTTCCACGGCCTCGTCGAGAGCATCGTGACGAGCCCGCAGTTCCTGAACAAGCGCGGCCGGGACGACCGGCAGGTCGCGGCGAGGTGAATGCCATGAGGACGACGCGCGCGCGCGGGACTCCCCGAGGCGGCGTCCGCCCCGTCTCCAGGCGGACCGTGCTCCGCGGGGCCGGCGTCAGCCTGGCCCTGCCCTGGCTCGAATCGCTCCCCGCCTGGGGGGCGACCCCGGGCGGCGCGCCCGGTCCGTTCCCCAAGCGCTTCGCGGTCCTGTTCATGGGGAACGGGATCAACGGGAACCACTGGTGGGCCAAGGGCTCGGGCGCCGAGATGAAGCTCGGCAAGTCCCTGGCTCCGCTCGAGCCGCTGAAGACGAAGGTCAACGTCGTCAACGGCCTGTTCAACCAGCCGGCGGTCGGCAAGGGAATCCACCCCGGCCAGACCGGGAACCTGCTCTCGGGAGTGCCCATCCAGAAGGGGGCCATCGTCCGCGCCGGGGTCACCGTCGACCAGGTGCTCGCGGACCGGATCGGCCAGGAGACGCCGCAGCCCAGCATGGTGCTGGCCTGCGAGCAGCCCATGACCGGTTACCACGAGACGAACTTCTCGATGGCGTACAGCTCGCACATCTCCTGGCACAGCCCGGAGTCGCCGGTCCCCAACGAGGTGTACCCCTCCCTGGCCTTCGACACCCTGTTCGAGAACCGGGGGAGCCAGCGGAACCGGAGCGTCCTGGACCGCGTCCGGGACCGCCTGGCGAGCCTCGCCCGGGAGGTCGCGTCCACGGACCGGGCCAAGCTGGACGAGTACCTGACCAGCGTCCGGGAGGTCGAGAAGCGCATCGAGCGCCAGCGCGACGCCAAGGACCGGGCCGACGAGAGGGCGGCGGGCGCCGGCCGGCCCGCCCTGGCGATGGAGCGCCCCGAAAACGGGCTGCCCGAAGACCTTCGCGAGCACGCCCGCTCGATGTGCGACATCATCGCCCTCGCCTTCCAGACGGACAAGACGCGCATCGCCACGCTGCTGCTGTGCCGCGACCTCTCCTCGCTGTACTACCCCTTCCTGGACGTGCGCGAGGGCCACCACTCCGCGTCCCACGACGACCTCTCCGAGGGCTACGAGCGGATCTCGCGCTTCCACCTCGGCCAGCTCGCCTACCTGGCCGCGCGGCTCGACGCGATGCCGGAGGGCGAGGGCACGGTGCTCGACAACACCTGCCTGCTGTTCCTCTCCAACATGTGGTCCGGTTGGAAGCACGACAACATGAAGCTGCCCGTGGTCACCGCGGGGGGTCTGGGGGGGACGCTCCGGACGGGACGCGCGCTCGACTACCTCTACGCCGGGGACGACAAGCGCAAGCTGTGCAGCCTGTACCTCTCGATCATGGACCGCCTGGGGGTGACGCTCGATCGCTTCGGCGACGCCGACACGCGCCTGGCCGACCTGTGACGGCGGCCTGCGCGGCCCGGTGGCGCCGGCCTCACGCGCCCCGGCACCGGCCGACGATAAGCGTCACGTCGTCGCGCTGCTCGAGAGGGCTGAACCTCCGGACGTCGTCCACGATCGAGTCCAGGAGCGCCTGCGAGGGCAGGTGGCGGAGCCGCCGCAGCGCCTCGACCAGGCGCGCCTCTCCGAACTCCTGTCCCGCCTCGTCGAACGCCTCGGTGACGCCGTCCGTGTAGAGCACCAGCAGGTCGCCTGGGTGGAGCTGGCGCTCCCCCATCGAGCAGTCCCATTCCTCGAACAGCCCCAGCACGAAGCCCGTGCCGTCGAGCCGGTCCAGCGAGTCGTCGCTCCGCAGGATCAGGCCGCACAGGTGCCCGCAGTTCGCGTAGCGCAGGCGCTGGCGCCGGTCGTCGTACTCCGCGAAGAACAGGGTGGCGTAGGCGCTCGGGACCGTGCTCTCGTAGAAGCCCTGGTTGACCGATCGCAGGAAGCGCCGGGGCTCCTCCACGGCCCCGGCGCACTGGCCGCGCAGGCTCGCCTGCAGGTTGGCCATCAGCAGCGCCGCCGCCATCCCCTTGCCCGCGATGTCGGCGATCACCAGTCCCAGGCGCTCCTGGCCCAGCTCCAGGAAGTCGTAGTAGTCGCCGCCCACCTGGCGCGCCTGGATGCAGCGACCGGCGTACTCGAGCGTCCGTGCGGGTGGGAGCCGCTGCGGGAACAGCCGGGCCTGCACCTGGGTCGCGATCACCAGCTCGTGGGCCGCGCGGCGCTCGGACTCGAGCTTCTCCGCCGCCGCGCGCCGGTGGGCCTCCACGGCCCGGGTCTCCTCGTCGAAGCTCACGAGCCAGAACGAGTTGCCGTCCAGGTCCCGGAAGCGGGTGAACACTCCGCCCCAGGGGGGTGCCGTGTCCGGCGTCGCCGTCGTGGCGCCGGCGGGCCCGTCCGGCGGGCGGCGGTCGTAGCGGATGCGCCGCAGCCGCGGGGTGTGGCCGAACTTGACGCCCCGCTTGAGCCATTCCCGGAACCTCGCGGGGACGTCTTCGGTGACGAACACGACCTGGGTGGACCGCCCGATCAGCTTGTACTCCGGTGTCTTCGGGCTCGGGGCGATCAGCGAGAGCACCGCCGTCCCGTCGGGAGGAGCTACCGCCACCCAGCGCTGGCCCGACTGGAGGCGGGCGTCGAAGGCCAGCTTGAACCCGAGCGTGTCGATGTAGAAGCGGACGCTGCGTTCCTGGTCTCGAACGAAGACCCGCACCGCGTGGACGCCCAGGTAGGACCCGGGCCGGCTCCCGTGAGCCTCCTCGCCCGGGTGAGGCAGGGACGCGGCTGGAGTGGGCTCGCCCAACGATCGCTCATCATAGGGCCGGGCGCGGCGCTCCGGCAATCCCGGGCCCTCAGCCCTTTGCGCCGGCGTCCAGGACGGCGCGCAGGCGCCGCAGGTCGCGCCGCATCGCTTCCAGGGCGGCCTTCCGCCGCGCCGCGACGGGCGCTCCCTCGTCGGGCTCCAGGTACTCGCAGTGGAGCGAGATCGGGGCCGAGACCCCCTCGGCGCGCAGCCGCCGGCTCCACTCGCCGAGGTCCACGGCGCCTTCGCCCAACGGCACGTGCGCGTCGCGCCGGCTCCCGCCGCCTTGCGACCACAGGAAGTCCTTGACCGCGAGGGTGTGGACGAAGGGCGCGATCGCGTCCAGGGCGCGCACCCACGAGTGGGCCCCCTCGACGACGGCGTGGCGGACGTCGTACTGGCATCCCAGCCACGGCGAGCCGACCCGCTCCAGCAGCCGCCACAGGTCCCACACCGCCGCCCCGACGTTCCGGCCCGCGTGGTTCTGGTAGCCGCCGCGGATCCCGAGGCTGGCGTTGAGCGCTGCCAGCTCGCGCCAGCGCGGGACCAGCGCCTCGATCGTGGCGGCGACGCCGGAGGCCTCGTCGTAGCGGGCGTAGCCCATCCGGTAGTGGCCGACCCCGGCCCCCGCGGCGGCGCGCAGGACCCCCGCCGCGTGCCCGTCCTCGGCGGTGGCGATCGCCGTCGTCATCATCGGGATCGCCAGGCCCGCCTGGCGGGCCGCCTCGACCGCCCGCGGCAGGTCCTCTTCGGCCCGCGCCGGCTCCACGTGCCCGCCCGGCCGGACCGTGAGGTCGATCCCGTCGAAGCCGGCCTCCGCCACCGTCTCCGCCAGCGCGGGATAGTCGAGGAACTGGAGCTGCTTCGAGAAGAACGCCACCGGCTGGCGCTCCAGCGGCAGGGGGCCGCGCAGGGGCCCCGGCGATCGCGCCCAGGCCCGGGCCGGAACGGCGGCCGCTCCCGCCGCGAGCGCGAGCAGCTCGCGCCGGTTCAGCTCGCGGCTCACCCGAGGCTCCAGGGCGGGCGGTACTCGTAGTGGAGCAGCGCGTTCGCCGCCGCCAGGTTCGTCACCCGCTCCTGCTCGGCGTCCCATTCGATGCGGCTGCGGGTCTCCAGCGCGATGTTGGCGAGGTGCGCGAAGCTCGTGGACCGGTGCCCCTCCTCGAGCGGGCACAGCGGAGCCTTGCGGGACTTGACGCAGTCGAGGAAGTCGCGGATCAGGTGGACGGTCGAGCCGCGCTCGCCGGCGTCGTCGGACTCGCGGGCCTCCTGTCGAGCCTGCTCGGCGGGCTCGACCAGCCGCTTCCACCCCTGGAACTGCCCGGGGCGCGCGGGCGTGATACGGTAGCCGTCCTCGCTGGCCCAGAGCGTCCCCTTCGTCCCCTGCAGCTCGATCTCCCCGTGTGCGACTCCGGGGCCGCCGCTGGCCTCGTAGATCCCGAAGACGGCGATGGCGCCGGAGGGGAACTCGAAGGTGACCTCCATGGTGTCCGGGATCGTCCGGTCGTCGGTGAGGACGTAGCGGCCGCCGTGCGCGGAGACCGACGAAGGCGCCCGCTCCCCGAGCAGCCAGCGGATCGCGTCCATGTAGTGCACCCCCCAGTTGCCCATCTGCGACGAGTAGTCCTTCCACCAGCGGAAGTAGTAGGGGGCGATGTTGTACTGGTAGGGACGGTACGGGCGAGGGCCGAGCCACATGTCCCAGTCGAGCCCCGGGGGCGGCTGCTCCGGCGACAGCGAGCCGATCCCGTCGGGGTACATGTCGCTCACGCGGTACGCCCGGGCCACCGTCACCTTCCCGATCACGCCGTCGCGCACCCGCTCCGCGAGCTCCCGGTAGGCCGGGGAGCCCCGGCGGTTGAGCCCGACCTGGACCACCCGGTCCGTGCGGCGCTGCACCTCGACCATGCGGCGGCCTTCCCGCAGGGTGATCGTGAGCGGCTTCTCGACGTAGACGTCCTTGCCCGCTTCCAGCGCCTGGATCGTCTGCACCGCGTGCCAGTGGTCCGGGGTGGCGATGCACACGGCGTCGACGTCGTCGCGGTCCAGCAGATCCCGGAAGTCGGCGTGGCGCCCGACGCCCGCGGGGAGCGACTCGCCCAGCTTGGGGACCCGGCCGCTGGCGAGGTAGCGCTCGTGCACCGCCGAGCGGTCGCGGGTCCGGTACGGCTCGTAGACGTCGCACAGCGCCGCGACCTCGACGTCCGGCTGCGCGGAGAACTTCTCCAGCAGGTAGGAGCCGCGGCTTCCGACGCCGATGAAGCCGACCCGGACCCGGTCGCTCGGAGCCGCGCGTGCCGCGCCGGGCTCCGCGCCGAGCGCGATCCCATCGCCGCCAGGCTGGACGTCTGAAGGAACCGCCGCCTCGAGCTGCTCATCCCCGCCCCCCCCATTTGGAACCGTAACGTCAGGCGATCTCACTGAACAGCGAGCCGACACGCCCATCACACCACTTGGAGGCGGGCCTCCGATGAGGCTCATGCTGCCAATTGCCCCACCTGACGCGTAGCGTGCAGCTCACAAATCCTTGATCTGGATCCAGCTCCCCTTCTGCATCGACTGGTTGGCACCGATGCAGGCGAGGGCTGTGTTGATACCCCGCGTCGGACCGCAGAGCAGGGGCGTGCCCGTGCGCACCGTCGCGCAAAGGCCGGAGATCTCCAGCCGCGAGGAGGTCTGCCGGTCGTCGCCGATGGTGCTGAGGGCGCCGCCGCTCGCCGTGCCCGCGTCGGGGCGGCTTTCGGAGGAGTCGACAACATCCCCAGCCTTCCCCCTCACCTCGTTGGCGGTGGCAACGCCAGGCCCGCCCTCCTCGAAGAGGTACGCCTCGCGCTCGCGGCACAGGACCAGCGTGCCCTTCGTCCCGTAGATCGCCTCCGAGCGCTGGCCCAAGGAGTTCGACGCGATTGAGGTGAAGACCGCGGTGCGCCCGCCCGGGTACTCGAGGGTCGCGTAGACGTGGTCGGGCACCTCACGGCCGTCCTTGAAGCGATGGACGCCGCCAGACATTTGGACAGCCACCACCGACGCCCCGAAGAACCAGTCGGCGACCGCCACCATGTGGCTGGCCAGCTCGGCCATCAAGCCCTGCGAGTAACGCCAGTAGAGCCGCCAATTGAGCAGGTGCTCGAAGGTCGGATAGCCCCACGGAGCCGGATCGAATTCGGGCGAGGGAGGCTCGCCTTGCCGGCGCCAGTTGCCGTTGCGATGCCACGTGAGTCGCGCGAAATAGACCTCGCCCAGGAGGCCCTGCTTCACGACCCCCTCGTAGGCCGCTCTGTAGACCGGGCTATAGAAGCGCTGATGCCCGATCTCGAGGTGGCGGTTGGTCTTCCGCGACGTCTCGAGCATGCGGCGGCAGCCCTCGGCGTCGTAGGCCATCATCTTCTCGCAGAGCACGTGAAGCCCGGCCTCCATGCAGCCGACCGCCATCTCCGCGTGGGCGAAGAGCGGCGTGGCGATCACGGCGGCCTCGAGCCGCTCCTTCAGCAGCATCTCGCGCCAGTCGGAGTACTGCTTCGCCGGCGGCAGCTTCGCTTCCCCCAGAACATCGGCCGCGAGCTCGAGCTGCGCCGGATTGATGTCGCAGAGCGCCACCACCTGGGTGAACCGCGAGTCGATGTTGCTGAGCAGCTGGCCACGTGCCTGGACGCCCGTGCCGATGAAGCCAACGCGCACGGGGCCCCCGAGCACCGGCCCCTCGGCGCCGGAGGCCGCGCCCAGCGCAGCGAGGGCTGGCGTCCCAGCCAGGGCCCTCAGAAAGTTGCGGCGACCGAGCTCCCGCTGCTCAGGAGTCAGCGTCACTGGACCACCTCCTTTGCGCCAGTGGCGACAGAGCGCCATGAGGCTTCGCAGCACAACCAACAAGGCTTGCCGCCACGCGCCCAGGGTCGTCCCGTTTGGGTCGTCTCACCTCTGGAAACCACGTTCATGGTCGGCGGGGCACGGGCACGTGCTCGATCCACGCGTCGGTTGGTCGGGACGGCGGGATTCGCGCTTGACCCCTCAGCAGCGAGCGCCGCCTCGCGCAACGGCTGCGCGGCGGAAACGGCGCCGCCTGGTCCAGTACGACGCGCCTCAGAACGTCAACCGTGCACCCAACGCCAGACTCCTGCCCGGAGCTGCCGCGGTCACCGCTCCGAACCCGCGGGTCGGATTCCCCGTGCTGTCGAAGCGGACGGTGGTGTTCAGGCTGGTGAACGATACCGTGTTGAAGACGTTGAAGGCCTCCGCGCGCAGTTGCAGTTGCGTGTCCCTGCCGAGTCCGAAGCTCTTCGACAACGACAGGTCCGCGCGCATGAAGCGCGGGCCGATCAGGACGCCCCGAGGGGAGTCACCGAACCGGCCTGGCGTCATCTCTTGGGGTGGAAGGAACGCCGACGTATTGAACCAGTGTTCGGGCGTCCGCTCCCCGGCGGGAAGGCGCGGATCCGCCCCCGGGACCAACGAGGCTCGCGAGCTGTTCACGCCGATGCGGGCCACATCGGCCGGCACCGTCACGTTGAACGGAGCGCCGCTCTGGTACATGAAGATGCCGGCGAGGTCCCACCCGCCGAAGACCTGGCTCAGCAGCGCCGACGGGCTCCGCCGGAAGAATGGCAGCTCGTACGTGAAGTTGGCGTTCAGGATGTGGCTGCGATGAATCGGGGAACGCCCGTAGTCGGCCTCGATGTCGTAGACGTCCTGCACGCTGCCGGCCGAGGAGTCGAATGCCCTGGACCACGTGTAGTTCACCGCGAAGGAGAGACCCGCCGCCAGCCGCCGCACCGCCGAGAGCTGGAGGCTGCGGTAGTTGGAACGGTCCGCATTCTCGCGGATGTTGATGTTCGCGTAGCCGGGGTACGGCCGCAGCGCGTTGACGTTGGTCGTGCTGGCCGGTGGGCTCAAGCGCGTGCCTGGCGGGAGCTGGTTGATGTTCACGACCCGGTTGCGGTTGCGGCCGAGCGTGCCCACGAAGTTGGCGTGCAGGATCGTCTCGAAGCCGATCGCGCGCTGCACTCCGAGGTTGAACGTGTAGACGGTCGGAGTCGGCATCCGGTCGCGGATGCCGCTCAGGTTCGGCGGGAACGGCGGAGCCGCCACGCCACCGGCGGGGTCGTCGATGTTGCCGTCGAACACGTTGGCTTCGCGATCGAACGGCGGGTTCGCGGCTGATGCGGCGGCCTGAGCCGAGCGCATGAGGTCATAGAACATGCCGAAGCCGCCTCGGATCGCCGTCCGGCCGCTGCCGAAAGGGTCCCACGCAAAGCCCAGCCTCGGGCCCATGTCCCCGTAGTTCGTCGGAACCCCGCTCTTGGGCAACCCAACGAAGAGCCCTGCCACGGCCGGATCTCCGAACACCGGAATCCGGCCCGCCGCCGCATCCGGAAAGCCCGGCCCAAACAGGACGATGCCGTTCGTAGGGTTGCCCGCGCCGGGCACGATGGACCCGTCCCTGGAGTTGATCGAGGGTGCCACGGCTGGATCGAACCGCTCAGGGACGAAGGTCCCGAAGTTCCCGAGCGCGCTGTAGAACCACGGGATGATGCTGTAGCGCAGTCCGAGGTCCAGCGTGAGCCGATCGTTGACGCGCCAGTGGTCTTGGGCATAGAGCTCGTACTGCCGGAAACGCGCCCACCACTCCTGGTCGCTTTGCGCCTCGGTGTAGTTCTGGAAGTTGCCCAGCAGCACGTCGGCGATGACGTTGCGCGTGCTGTCTCGTGCCGAGGTGCTGAAAGTGACCTCGCCGTTGTCCGGAGCGGCCGTGTTCTGGTCCTTGACACCGAAGGTGACCTGCGCGCCGAACTTGAGCGCATGGGATCCGATCACCTTGCTCAGGTCGTCGCGCAGCTGTATCGTGCGAGCGCGGTTCCTGATGAAGTCGCCGGCTTCAAACCCGGTGAAGCCGGCGATGTTCACGTTCGGCCCGACGCTGAAGCGGTTGGCCGGGAAGATCTCGGGGTACCCGAGTCCCAGCGAGGCGCGAGAGACGACCCCGTTGCGCGGTTCGCCTTCGATGCGGTTGGCGTTGACGCTGACCGCGAACGAGTTCACCAGAGTGTTCGTCGGTGTCCAGGAGACACTGACGACGGAGCTCCAGCCGGGCCGAGGCCTGGCACCCGGGACGATGCCGAGATCGCCGCCCTGGAAGGCTTCCAGGATGTCCACGTCGTCGCGCGTGAACCGGCCCATCACGTTAATCCGGTCCGTTGGATGGTAGTCCAGCCGGATGTGATCCTGCCGTGTATCGCTCTCGTCGACGGCAGTGAGCAGATAGTTCCCTCCGGGACCGGTGAAGTTCGGCAACGGATACGCCGCGAGCAGCGCGGGGCCGTTCCGGGAGAAGCGGGAGGCGGGCACGGTGCGGTTCGGGAACGGCTGCCTCGTCAGCGGGTCGATCGGCGCCGAGAGACTCGAGTTCGCGAAGTCGCCCTGGCGCTCTTCGAGCGTTGGCACCGTGCTGATACGGCTCACCGGGGTGTGGTTGTACTTCCACTCCTGCCCGACGAAGAAGAACAGACGTGTACGCTCGGCGTTCCAGCGCTTCGGCACGAAGATCGGTCCGCCAAGGGTCCAGCCAAAGTCGTAGAAGTCCAACGGAGCCTTCTCCTGCTCGAAGAAAGAACGGGCATCGAGGCTCTCGTCACGGAACAGGCCGTAGGCACTGCCGCGAAACTCGTTGCCGCCGCTCTTGGTCACCACGTTGATCATCGCTCCAGCCCGGCCCCCGAACTCCGCGCTGTAGCTCGACGTGAGCACCGTGATCTCGCCGATCGTATCGAGACTGGGATTGATGAGGGTGTTGCCGTTGGCGCCGCTGTCCATGTTGTCCGCACCATCCACGGTAAAGTAGGTGGAGCGCGAGGCGATGCCGTTGATGAACTGCCCGGTCGTGGACAGCCCGAGATTGAAAGGATCCGTACTGGTAGTCACCACACCCGGGACGAGCTGCGCGAGCTGGGCGTAATTGCGGCCGTTGAGCGCGATCCGGGCAACCTGCTCGCCGGTGATCAGCCGACCGATGTCGCCGGAAGCTGTCTCCACCTGGTTCGCGGGCGCCGCCACTGAGACCGACTCGGTGATCGAGCCGACGCGCATGTGGAGATCCACAGAACGCCGCGACGCGGCGTCGAGGATCACTCCGGACTGCACGATCGTCTGGAAGCCCTCCAGCTCCGCCTTGAGCGTGTAGCGCCCTGCCGGAAGGCTCGGGAACACGTAGACACCCTGAGCGTCCGTGACGGTAGTGGCGACGCTCCGGCTCTGGTCGTTCGTGGCGGTGACACTGCAGCCGGGAAGCGCTCCGCCCAACGAGTCCATGACCCTACCGCCAATGAGGCCCACGTTGGTCTGTGACCACGCCGGCGCGGCCCAGAGCAGTGCGACGACCGCCAACAGGCGAGCTGTTACCTTGCAGGAAGCTCGGGTTCTGGTCTCCATGTGGCTTCCTCCGCGTGACCGGTCGGCGAGCTAAAGGCGTCCGTCGGCGCCGACCCGACACACCGGCACCGAGAGGGTCCCGCGGGCTGTATGCCACGGAACTGGAACCTTGGCGCAGAGTCGCACCCTGAATTCCCGCCGGACGGATTGACTCCGTTGCGACGGACTCTACAGCGCGCCGCCTGTCAAAACCCCTCCAGCGCGATTACGTTTTCGTCATCCTGCATTTGGTAAGCTGTGGCCTGAGAAGGCCCTGGCGCGCCGCCGTCTTTTGCCTATCTTGTTGGAGCAGTGACCGAGCCCGGCCATGCGAACCCGACGCGTTCGGTTCACCGGGGGCCGGGGCTTGGCGGACGAGGCCCCCAACCATGTGGCGCCAGAGGACGGTGTTCATGAAAGCCTTGAGCGCTCCCTGGGGGAGGTCCCAGTTGGAAGGAGCGGCCGGCAGGAGCATTGAATGATCGACAGGCTGATGCCAGTCCGGGAGGGGCTGCTACTGGGCGTCCTGGCCGTCGCGTACGGTTGGGGCCTCGGTGTGGCTTTCGGTGCGGTCGAGGACGCCATGAAGGATGGCCTCAGGAGTTCCGCGGAGGCAAGTCGAGCACTCTACCTGGAGAAGAGCGGTGGCGATGCCAATTCGGCTGCGGCGGCCGTGAAGGAAACGCTGGACAAGTCATGGAACTACTACCAGCGCGCCCACCTTCACGCGGGGGCGATCGGAGCGGTCACGATCGGGCTCTCGCTCGCGCTGGCGTTCCTCGAGACGGCGCGGCTTTGGAGAAGGCTCGCGTCGAGCCTGCTCGGCTTGGGCGCGCTGGGCTACCCGCTCTTCTGGATGCTCGCAGCGCAGCGCGCTCCGGCGCTCGCCTCTACCGCCGCCGCCAAGGAGTCGCTGGCCTGGCTCGCCGTGCCCGCGACTGCGAGCCTGCTCGCCGGCCTCGTCCTCAGCATCGGGTTGCTCGCAGGCCAACTATATCGAAGGCGCACTCGCAGTGAGATCCACCAATAGCGACATCGCTCCCCGCCGCAGGAGCTGCTGGGGCTGTTCGAGGATCGAGGGAGGAGGGTACGCTGGTGTTGGCGAGGATTCTGGCCCCAATGGGCCTGTTCGCGCTTGCCGTACTGGTTGGCCACGGCGAGGCGAGAGGGGCAGCGTCGGCCGCCCGCGCCATAGCGGGTAAGGTGACCTACCAAGGGCCAGGGCCGGCCCCCGAAAAGGTGCGGGTCTCGGCAGACCCGAGGTGTCAACAGATGCACCCCAATGGGCTCGAGAGAAGCCTCATCGACATCACCGGCGGCGGGCTCGCCGACGCTTTCGTCTGGCTGAAGGGCGGAGTCGTTGGCGACTATCCCGCGCCGACCGAGCCCGTGATCCTCGATCAAAGGGGGTGTGAGTACCATCCGCAAGTCATCGGCGTGCAGGCCGGACAGCCCATCCGAATCCTCAACAGCGACGACACGCTCCACAACATCCACCCGCGGCCGACCAACAACCGCGAATTCAACATCGGCCAGCCTCGCAAGGGGATGGAGTCGCTCAGGACCTTCGAGTCACCCGAGCTGATGATCCCTGTGGGGTGCGACGTTCACCCGTGGATGCGCGCCTACGTGTCGGTGGTCGCCCACCCCTTCTTCGCCATCACGAAGGCCGACGGAACGTACGAGATCAAGGGGGTTCCTCCAGGTGAGTACGAAGTGGAGGTCTACCATGGGCAGCTCAAGAGCCTGACCCGGACGATCACCGTCAAGGCCCTTCAGGCAGCCAACGCGGACTTCGCCTTCCAGTAAGTCCAGGACGTGCGATGCGTGCCAGACCAGCACTGCGACGCGCGGTTTCGAGCGAGAGATGTCAGCAGAGAGCCACAGCGGCGCTCCCCGGAGCACTCTAGTAGATCCTGGAGCGCCACCTGAACGGAGCCCGTTCCGGGCGATTCTGTCCGGCCCTGGGGAGGCCCCACGTGGACCCGACAGGAGCGGGTCCCTATACTGCCGTCGTGGCATTCCGCGACCGCCTGGTGGCGACGATCCGCGCCGCTCGTCCGGTGCTGGAGCCTCGAGGCGTCCTCGTCGTCGGCTCGGAAGTCCCGAACCTCCTCGAGCCGGGAGCCGCCGCGACGCTGGTCGTGTCTCAGGACCTCGACGTCGGCGTGCCGGTCGCCATTCACGGGGCCGTCAAGCAGCGGCTCGGGCAGCTTCACGGCTTCGAGCCCTCTCCCGACGAACCGTCGGTCTGGACGCCCCGCTCGCCCGAGCTGCTGGAGTTGAACTTCGTCGGCATGGACCCCGCCCAGGACCCCGCCGAGGCCTACGTCCTCGAAGACGACCGTCTCCCCTTGATGGTCTTCGGCCCCCTGTCTCTGGTGGCGCCCGGCCCGGAGATCGACATCGAGGGCACGCGCGTTCCCCTCCCACGGCCCGCCGGCCTGTTCCTGGAGAAGCTCGTCACCGATCGGACGGGCGAGAAGGGTGAGCGGGACCTGCTCGTGGCCCTGGGCCTGCTCTCCGTCGCGGGCCCGGGCGACCTCGACGAGATCGACGAGACGTACCGTCGCCTGCGCCCGGAGCTGCGCCATGCCCTCCGCTCCAACCTGACGATCCTCTCGCTGCTCGGCCCCAGGGCCGGCATGCCGGACCCCCGGCCGCGACGCGCGGACGTCGCGGCGCTCCTCCGCCGCTTGGAAGCGGGCGATCCGGACCGGTCGTGAGCCAGGCGACCACCCGCTCGCTCGAGCGTCGACTGCGGCAGATGCGGTCGAGGCTGCTGGTCCGCTCCTGGGATTACCGGCAGCGTCGTCACGCCCGCGGTGTCTGGTTCCGCCTGCGGCGCGTCCTGGCCGATGCCAGCGAGGCCTACACCATCCCGCGCGACGAGGCCGAGCGGCTGATGGCGGAAGGCCACCGGGCCGATCCGGTCGGCTGCGAGCTCGAGCCCCGGAAGCTCCTCCTCTTCGCCTCCGCCGAGCGCGTCGCGCGGATCGGATCGGCGCGGCCGCTGGCCGTGCGCCTGGGCGCCGAGCTGCTCGCGGCCGAGTGTCTGGCGCTCGTCCCTTTCGACACGGCGCAGGGGACGGGCCGCTCGCCCTCGGAGTAGGACCCGACCGCACGCAGCCGAAAGCCCGCCGGGCCTTCTCGGGCCCGGCGGGCAGGCACGCCGAGAGTCTCGGCTCAGTTGCCCGGCACGCAGGACGGGTACGCGATGGCGGTGCCCACGCGCACGCCGTCTCCCCTCACCTCCAGGTCGACCTCGTCGGACAGCCTGAGCTGGTCCAGCGTCGTCGCGATCTCGCCGAGCCGCGCCCGCAGGTCCGTGTGCCGCGCGAGGGCGGCCCCCTCGTGGGCGACCATGAGTGTCGTCAGGGCCGTCGTGATGGCGCCGAGTTGGTCGGACACCTGGCCCACCTTCATGTCGACGGTGGCGAGGTTGTCGTCGATCCGCCGCACGACGTCGAGGATCTCGCGATCGAAGTCGGCGGCCACGCTCACCAGGGGGTAGCCGACGACGACACGCTGGTCGCCGGCACGCTAGCCGTCGAGGAAGGCGCACCAGGGCGAGAGCCCGCCCTGGGAGCGGCAGAACCCGGCATCGAAGCCGTGGGCACGGCCCGCCTCGGGGAACGCGACCCAGAGGCCGTGCCGGCCTTCTTCGAAGCGGGGGTAGAGGCCGCCCCCGAACGAACGGATCACGACCGCGTCGGTGGCCGCGGCCAGCCGGGCGGCGGCCTCGCGCACGGGCCCGCTCAGGCGGGGATCGGCAGCGGCCCGGGCGGCGAGATCGTAGAGGTCGATGTAGGAGAACCGGTGCCACGTGCGCTCCTCGCCGGGCGGACCATAGTGCACCAGGCCGGGGGCCGACACCGGCCCCCGCAGCACGCGCAGCTCCCTACGGTCAGCCTCGCCCGCGACGTCGAGGAGCCCGTCGAGCGCGTCGCGGGCCGCGGCCGCCCGCGCCAGATCGTATGCGGCCCACGATTGCAGGGCCACGTAACCGTGCCGCGCCTCACGATGTCCCGGGAGCGTCGCGCGGATCTCGTCCACGATCGCGGCTCCCAGATCGGCCGGCGTCACCGAGGCCGGGTCGCTCAGCCGGGGGAGGACGGTGTCGTAGGGCCAGGGCCCGGTGGCCGAGGCCGAGGCGACGAGCACGCGGGCGGAGAAGCCCCCGTTGCCCGGCCGCCATCGCCAGGCGTTCTCGAGCCCGCCCATGCTGCACACGTCGAGTCCCAGCAGGTCCACCGACGCCTCCGCGTCCAGCGCCTCCGCGACCTCGACCGCGTCGAGCCCGTCGCCGCCGTGGGACTCGTCCGGCGCGAACCGGCGGCCGTCGCCGTGGCTGTAGATCACGAGCGCATAGCGCCGCGCGGGGAAGGCGGCCTTGCCGAACCGGACGAACCGGGCGAGCGTCCGGGCGTCGCCCATGTTGGCCTCGTGCCGCGACGTGCTCGTGATCTCGGCGAGGAAGGTCCCGCCTTCGATGCGCTCGGCCGCGCCGGGGCGGATCCGGTACAGGCGCGTGTCGGAGAAGTCGTCGCCCAGGGCCTCCCGGTCGGACGAGAAGCGCTCGGAGCGGTCCAGGAGCGCGATCAGCTCCAGCCCCGCGGCCGCCGGCAGCCCCCGCTTCATCTCGACGACGTCGTGCAGCACGGTCTCCTCGCTGGAGTTGTCGTTGGCCCCGTAGAAGAGGACGGTCCACTCGCCCGGAGCGCGCTCGGACGCCTCCGGAGAGGCCGCGGCCGCCGAGACCGCACCGGAGCGGGAGCGCGCGGCCGAGACGTCGGACCCGGCCTGGCCGCATAGGACACCGGCCCCGGCCACCAGGAGCGCCAGCCAGACGGCGCCCGCGCGACTCACTCGTGCCGCAGCGCGAGCAACGGGTCCACGCGGGCCGCGCGCCGGGCCGGCAGGTAGCTGGCGAGCAGCGCCGCGCCGCCCAGCACCGCGATCACCGCCACGAAGGTCGGCGGGTCGCTCGGGGGGACGCCGTAGAGGAGGCTCGAGACCGCGCGGCTCCCGGCCAGGGCGGCGGCGACGCCGAGGCCCAGCCCCCACGCGGAGAGCCGGGCCCCGTCACGGAGCACGAGGCCCAGGACGTCGCGGGGCTGGGCGCCCAGCGCGAGCCGGATGCCCAGCTCGCGCGTTCGCCGGGCCGTCGAGTACGCCATCACGCCGTAGATGCCTAGGGCGGCCAGCGCCAGCGCCAGCATGCCGAACCCGGACAGGAGCAGCATGCTGAGGCGCCGCTCCGCCACCGTCCCTCGAAGCAGGTCGTCCAGGGTCTGCACGCTCGCGACGGGCTGGTCGGGATCGACGCCCCAGACGGCCTTCTGGACCGCGCGGGCCGCGGCGAAGGGATCGCCGTCGGCGCGCACCGCGAGGTACTGGCGCCGGTCCGGAGCATCGCCGTCGTAGAAGTACACCTCCGCGCGCGGCTCCTTGTCGAGGCCCGAACGGCGCACGTCGCCGACCACCCCGACGATCTCCGACCAGTTCGCTCCGGGCCGGCTCGGATCGTCGAACGTGATGCGGCGGCCCAGCGGGTCCTCGCCGCGGAAGAAGCGGCGGCCGAGCGCCTCGTTGACGAGGGCGACCCGGGGCGCGAACGGCCGCGCGCGAAGCTCCGCGGCGGGACGCGCGTCCCGCGCCTCGAAGAGGCGGCCGCGCTTCAGCGGGACACGGAGGGTCTCGAAGAACCCGGTGGTGACCGTATCCATCGTCACCGGCTCCTCGGGCGTGCCCGGGGGCGGCGGGGGCTGGCCCTGCACGCGCAGCGTGCTCGAGTTGGGCAGGCGGCTGAGGAGCAGGCTCGAGGCGCCACCGGCCGCGCGAACGCCGGGCAGCGCCCGCACCTCGGCGAGGAGGCGGTCGTGGAAGGCGCGGATGCGGTCGGCCTCGGGATAACGCGCGCCGGGCAGATCGAGCCGCAGCGTGACTACCTGGCTGGCGTCGAGGCCGGGATCGAGGCCGAGGATGCGGACGAAGCTCCGCACCAGGAGACCCGCCCCCACCAGCAGCACGACGGCGAGAGCGGTCTGGGCGACGACGAACGCGGAGCGAAGCCGGTGGGCGCCGGCCCCCTCCGAAGAGCCGCGGGTGGCGTCGGCGAGGGGCTCCCCCACGGCGTCGCGGAACGTCTGCAGGGCCGGGACGAGGCCGAACACGAGCCCGGTGAGGGCGGAGACCCCGGCCGCGAACGCCAGGATGGTCCCGTCGATGCGGACGGCGTCCAGCCGCGGGAGCCCGGCCGGGTTGGAGGCCACGAACGCCCGCACCGCCAGGTCGGCGAGGACCACTCCCAGCACGCCCCCGGCGACGCTCAGCAGCAGGCTCTCGGTGAGGAGCTGCCGGACCACGCGGGCGCGCCCGGCGCCCAGCGCCGAGCGGATCGCGAGTTCGCGACGGCGCGCGGAGGCGCGCGCCAGGAGCAGGTTGGCCACGTTGGCACAGGCGATCAGGAGGACCAGGGCGACCGCACCGAGAAGGACCATCATCGCGGGGCGGACGTCGCCGCTGACGTGCTCGCGAAGGGCCTCGAGCTTCACGCCGTAACGCGGGTCGTCCGGATAGGCCTGGTTCATCACCGCCACCACGGCGTCCATCTCGGCTTGCGCCTCGTCCATCGACACGCCAGGCTCGAGGCGGGCGGTGACCTCGAGCCAGAGGCTGCCGCGCGACGCCAGGAGCCGCTCGTAGGGGGCGACGGGCGCGAGGGGCGTCCACAGCTCGGCCCGCGCGGGATACTGGAAGCCCCGCGGCATCACGCCGACGACGGTGTGGGCGGCGCCGTTCAGGACCACGGTCCGGCCCACCAAGCCGGGATCGCCCCCGAACCGGCGCTGCCAGAGGCCGTGGCCCAGCACCACCACCTTCTCCCGCCCCGCCAGGCTCTCCTCGTCGAGCAGCACGCGGCCCCACGCCGGCGTCACGCCGAACATCGGGAAGAAACCCGCGCTCACGACCGCGCCGCGGATCTGCTCCGGCTCGCCCCGGCCGGTGAGCGTGTAGCTCGCGCCGCCGATGGCGGCCATGCGCTCGAAGCTCCGGGTTCGCTCGCGCCAGTAGCTGAAGCGGGGGAACGAAGAGACGTCCTCCTCGATGCCCTCCCGGGGGTTGACGAGCCATACCATGACCAGCCGCTCGGGATCGGGGTAGGGTAGCGGCCGCAGCAGGACGCCGTTCACGATGCTGAATATCGCGGTGTTCGCGCCCAGGCCCAGGGCGAGCGTGAGGACGGCGACGAGGGTGAACCCGCGGCTGCGGAGCAGCGTCCGCGCGGCGTAACGGAGGTCCAGCAAGAGCGTTTCCATGCGGTCTCCTCGAGAGAGAACGGGCCGTCCGATGCTGGACCCAAGGAGCGTGCCACGGACGGCGGAGGCTGGAACTGGCGTCAGGTCGGTGAGAAGCGGGAAGCAGGCGGGGCGGCGAGGCCTTCGTCCGTGTGCGCCGATGGGAGCCCGGCGTCCCGCAAGCGGACAGCGCTAGGCCGGCCGGCCGCCTGGGCATATCATCGGCCATCCAGGGAGGGACGCACCCGTGGACCTTCCCTCCAGAGCCGTAGACGTCGACGACCCTAGCTCCCGCTGGCGCGGCGAGCTGCTCACGCGCTTCGGCTGGAGCCTGCTCCTCGGCGTTGGGCCCATCCTGATCTACACCGCCGCCGTCATGTCCCCCCGCCCTCTCCGGCTCGCCGCCTACCTCCTGCTTCTCGCGTCGGCGAGCTTCGCCGGAGTGGGGCACCGGGTCGACTACCGGACGCGAGGGCTGTTGCTGGTGCTGTCATTGTCCTTCCTGGGCACAGTGCTCGTCCGCTACAGCGGCCCCGCGCCGGGGGCGCTGCTCGCTCTCGCTCTCGGGAGCGTCCTGGCGGCGGTCGTGTTCGGCAGCCCCGCCGCCGTCGTCACCCTGGGCGTGAACGCCGCCTCGTTCCTCGTCGCCGGCGCCGCCGGCCGCCTGGAGACCGCCGGCGTCTGGGCGGAAGAGGTACCGCGGTTCGAGACGTGGCTGCGGATGACCGCGACCTATACGGTCGTGACCGGGATCCTGGTCCTGCTCGTCTCGAGCGCGGTGCGCCGCGCCGAGCGGGGACTCGCGGAGACGCGGGCCTCGCTCGCCGAGGCCGTACGCGAGCGCCATGCACGCGCGGCGGTCGAGGGCGCGTTGCGCGAGAACGAGGAGCGGCTCCGGCTGGCCCTGGAGGCCGCCCGGATGGGGACCTGGGAGTGGGACCTCGTCACCGGCCGGGTCGCCTGGGCCGGCGAGCTGGAGTCGCTGGTGGGTCTGCCCCCGGGCGGCTTCGCCGGGACGCTCTCCGCGTTCCAGGAGACGGTCCATCCCGACGACTGCCAGGCCGTGGACCAGGCTATCGCCGAGGTCCTCGAGAACCAGGGCACGGAGTACGACGTCCAGTACCGGGTACGGGGCAGTCATCCCGAGCGGTGGCTGGAGGCGATGGGCCGCGTCTATCGCGACGCCGACGGCCGCCCGGTCCTCATGCGCGGCGCAGCCGTCGACGTCTCGGCACGCAAGCGCTCGGAGGAGGCCATGCGCCGCTCCGAGGCGGAGCTGCGGGCCCTGTTCGCCTCCATGGAGGACGTGATCCTCGTCCTCGACCGGGACGGCCGATACCTCCGCATCGCACCCACCTCGCCCTCCCTGCTCTACCGTCCCCGGGAGGAGCTGCTGGGGCGCCGGCTCCACGACGTCTTCCCCGCCGAGCGGGCCGACTTCTTCCTGGACCAGGTCCACCGCAGCCTGGAGCGGCGGCAGACCCTGCATTTCGAGTACTGCCTCTCGATCGGTGGAGCCCCCACCTGGTTCACGGCCACGGTTTCGCCGCTCCTGGACGACTCGGTGGTGTGGGTGGCGCGAGACGTCACCGAGCGCACGCGGCTGGAGGCCGAGCTGCGCCGCCGTGAGACGCTCGCCGCCATGGGCTCGCTGGTGGCGGCCGTCGCCCACGAGGTGCGGACCCCTCTGTTCAGCCTCTCGGCGACGCTCGACACGCTGGAGGCGCGGCTGGGAACGCCGGCCCAGCAGCAGGAGCTGAGGGCCCTCCTGCGTTCCCAGGTGCAGCGTCTGTCGAGCCTGATGCAGGACCTCCTCGACTACGGCCGGCCGCCGAAGCTGCGGCTGTCGCCGGACCGGGTAGGCGCGGTCGTCGGTCGTGCCGTGGAGAGCTGTCGCCAGCAGGCGCTCCAGGCGGACGTGTCCATCGCCGTCGCCGTGCCTGAGGGGCTGCCGCCGGTGCTGCTGGACTCGAGCCGGCTCCAGCAGGTCTTCGAGAACCTGGTCGCCAACGCGCTGCACCACTCTCCCCGGGGCACGACGGTGACGGTCTCGGCGGAGGCGCTCGCCGGTCCGCCGATCGGACTCGCCTGCCGCATCGAGGACCAGGGGCCCGGAGTCGCCGGCGAAGACCTCATGCGGGTGTTCGAGCCCTTCTTCAGCCGCCGCAAGGGCGGCACGGGGATGGGCCTCGCGATCGCGCAGCGCCTGGTCGAGGCTCACGGAGGCTCGCTGACCGCGGCCAACGGCTCGAAGGGCGGCGCCGTGTTCACCGTGCTGCTGCCGGCCGCCACCGCGGCCGGCGCGGGCAACGCCGTTGCCTGAGAGCCGCCTGCTCCTGGTGGAGGACGAGGCCGCCGTGCGGCTGCCCCTCGAACGCTTCTTCTCCGGCAGCGGCTTCGAGGTGGTCACGGTCGCGAGCGTCGGGGAGGCAGTCGAGTCCTACCGCTCGTTCCCTCCGGACGTGGTGCTGCTCGACTATGCCCTCCCCGACGGCGACGGGCTGGGCCTGCTGCGCCAGCTCAGGGCGATCGACGATTCGATCCCCGCCATCCTGCTCACCGCGCACGGCTCCATCGACCTGGCGGTACAGGCGGTCAAGGAGGGCGCCGAGAACTTCCTGACCAAGCCGGTCGAGCTGCCCGCGCTGCTGGTCCTGGTGGAGCGCCTGGTCGAGAACCGCCGGATGCGCCACCGTGTCGCGGTGGCGCGCCGCCGCGAGGTCCGCGAGGCGCCCGACCCGTTCCTCGGGGAGAGCCCGGCCGTGCGGCGCCTGGCCGAACACGCCGACCGCGTGGCTGCGGCTCCCACGCCCGTGCTGATCCGCGGAGAGACGGGGAGCGGCAAGGGCGTGCTCGCGCGCTGGCTGCACGAGAGGAGCCCGCGCGCCCAGCAGCCGTTGGTGGACCTCAACTGCGCCGGCCTGTCCCGCGAGCTGCTGGAGAGCGAGCTGTTCGGGCACCAGAAAGGCGCCTTCACCGGCGCGGTGCAGGCCAAGCCCGGGCTCATGGAGATGGCCGACCGCGGGACGTTGTTCCTCGACGAGATCGGCGACGTGGACCTGCAGGTCCAGGCCAAGCTCCTCAAGGCGCTGGAGGAGATGCGCTTCCGGCGGCTCGGAGAGGTCCACGACCGCCGCGTGGACGTACGGCTGCTGGCCGCCACCCACCGCGACCTGGACGCCCTGGTGCGGGCGGAGAAGTTCCGCGAGGACCTCTACTACCGCATCCGTGGAGTGGAGCTCCGGATCCCGCCTCTGCGCGAGCGCGGCCGGGACGTGATCCTGCTGGCCCGTCGCCTGCTCGAGCGGATCGCGGCCGACCTCGGCCGCCCCGGCGTGCGGCTGGCGGAGTCGGCCGAGCAGGCGCTGCAGTCCCATCAGTGGCCGGGCAACGTGCGTGAGCTGCGCAACGTGCTCGAGCACGCCGCGCTGCTGAGCCCGCGCACGACGCTGCTCGACGACGACTTCGCCGAGTTGCTGCGGTCGCCCCGCGGCCCCGTCGCGACGCCCGGCTCCATGACCCTCGAGGAAGCCGAGCGACGCCACGTGGAGCAGATCCTGCGCCAGGAGAACTGGGTCGTGCAGAAAGCCGCGAAGGTCCTGGGCATCTCCCGTACGTCCCTGTACGAGCGCATGCGCCGGTTTGGGCTCAGCCGAACCGGCGCGCCCGACGATCCGGCGCAGTGACCCCGTCCGGCTTTCCGTAACACCTTCCCGCTTTCCGCACCGCGAGCGGCGCGCGCCGGACCGACAAGTCCCTATCCTCCAGCTCAGCCACGCTGGCAGCGGCCTTGCTGAAGCCGCGTCCGGCGGGCCGCGTCATGGCCGCTCGAGGCCACGCGAGCTCCCGCCCTTCGGAGGTCGAGACATCGTGGGAAAGCTGGGTGTCGTCCTCACCGGCGTCGTCCTGGCCATCGCGCTCCATGGCCACGCCAAGGAGACGTCGGGCACGTTCAAGGTCGTCGTCAACCCGACCGTCGGCGGCCGCAAGATCCCGCGCGACGTGCTGGCGCAGATCTTCCTGCGCACGGCGCAACGCTGGGGCGACGGCAGGCCGATCGTGCCCGTGGATCTCTCCACCACCTCGGTCGTCCGGGAGGCCTTCACCGGCGCGGTGCTTGGAATGCCGATCGACGGCGTCAAGGCCTACTGGATGCGGAGCGTCGCCACCGGGAATCGGCCACCCGCAACGAAGGGATCTGAGCAGGAGGTGATCGCCTTCGTCGCCGCAGAGCCCGGCGCCATCGGCTACGTCGCCGACGCGACCCCGGTCCCGCCGACCGTGCGGGTCGTGGCCATCGAGTAGCCTGATGGCGCGCTCAATCAGGACGCTCGGTGCCTTCCTGACGCTCTGGCCGCTGCTGGCGGCGAGCGGGGCCGCCGGCTCCGATCTCGCCGTCGGCGCTGCTGCCCCGGAGATCCCGAAGAAGGCGCGGGCGGAGTAGACCCATGGGGGAGGCCGTTCGGGCTCCTGCCGCGCCGGAGGCGCGTTCGAGGCTGCCGATCGGGGCGAGCGACCACTGGCGCGGCGACCTGCTGACCCGGTTCGGCTGGGTGCTGTTCGCGGGCGGCGCACCCCTGCTCGCCTTCGCGGCGGCCACCATGAGCCTCCATCCGTCACAGCTCGCCGCGTGCGTGCTGGCACTTGGCTCGGGGGCGGCGTCGGCGACCGCGCCGCGGCTCGATTTCCGGGCGCGCGGCCTGCTGCTGGTGCTGGCTCTTCTCGTGACGGGGGCCACCCTGGCCAGGTACGGCGGGGCCGCGGCGGGCATGCTCCTCGCCCTGGCGCTGGCGGCGGTCCTGGCCGCCGTGGTCTTCGGCTTCCGAGGCGGCGGGCTCACCCTCGCCGGGAGCGCGGCCTGCCTGCTGGTCTTCGGCGCCTGGCAGCGACTGGGCACGACGGCGCTGTGGACGGCGGAGCTGCCCGTCATCCAGGCCTGGGCGCGGGTGACCGCGGCCTACCTGCTCCTGACCGGCCTCATCGTCCTCCTGGTCTCCACCGCGGTGGAGAAGGTGGAGCGCACCCTGGCCGAGACGAGAGCCTCGCTGGCGGACGCGATCCGCGCGCGGCGCGAACGCGCCCGGGCCGAGGAGGCGTTGCGCGCGAACGAGGAGCGCCTGCGGCTGGCGCTGGACGCCGCCCGGATGACGACCTGGGAATGGGACGTCGCCACCGGCACCGTCACCTGGAGCGGGCCAATCGACGTGCTGGTGGGGCTGCCTCCGGGAAGTTGCCGGGGCACGCTCGACGACATCCGGCGGACCGTCCATCCCGAGGACCTTCCGGCCCTGGAGGCGTCGATCGCCCAGGTCCTCGCGTCCGAGGTTACCGAGTACCAGACCGAGTATCGGGTGCGGGGCACCGAGCCGGTGCGGTGGGTCGAGGGGAAGGGCCGCGTCTACCACGACACCTCGGGGCGGGCGGTGCTGATGCGCGGCACCGCCGCCGACGTGACCGCTCGGAAGCGCTCCGAGGAGGCCCTTCGGGACAGCGAGGAACGCTGGCGGCGGATCTCCGAGGCCACCTCCGAGGGGATCGCCTTCTCCGAGCAGGGAGTGGTGACCGACATCAACGAGCAGCTCGCCGCCATGCTCGGCTACGAGCGCGAAGGGCTGCTCGGGATGCCGGTGCGCGAGTGTGTCGCCCCCGCCGACTGCGCGAGGGTCACGGAGGCCATGCGTTCGGGGCGGACCGGCACCTACGAGCATCGCGCGCTCCGCAAGGACGGCTCGACCTTCCCGGTCGAGGTCCGTGCCCGCTCGCTGACGGTCGCGGGGCGGCCGGTCCGGGTCACCGCCATCCGCGACCTGAGCGAGCGCACACGCCTCGAAGCGGAGCTGCGCCGCCGTGAGACGCTCGCGGCGATGGGCGCTCTGGTGGCCGGGGTCGCCCACGAGGTCCGCACGCCGCTGTTCAGCCTCTCGGCGACCATCGAGACGCTGGAGGCGAAGGCCGGGACGCCCTCGGAGCGGGAGGGGCTCAGGAGACTGCTGAGCTCCCAGGTGTGGCGCCTGTCCAACCTGATGCAGGACCTGCTCGACTACGGGCGGCTGCCGCGGCTGAAGCTCACCGCAGACTGGATGAACGCCGCGCTGAGGGGGGCCGTGGAAGGTTGCCTTCACCTCGCCTCCCACGCGGGCGTTCGGATCGCAGTGGCGGTGCCCGACGGCTTGCCCCGAATTCCGGCTGACGCCGGCCGGCTACAGCAGGTTCTCCAGAACCTCCTGGCGAACGCCCTGCAGCACTCGCCGCCCGGGCGCACGGTGACGGTCTCGGCCGCCGCCGTGGCCGGACCGCTCCCCGGCCTCGCCTGTCGGGTCGCGGACGAGGGACCGGGTGTCCCACCCGAGGACCTCGAGCGCGTGTTCGCCCCTTTCTTCAGCCGGCGCAAGGGCGGGACCGGCATGGGGCTGTCGGTCGCCCAGCGGTTCGTGGAGGCGCACGGGGGCTCGCTGACCGCGGCGAACCGCGCGGAGGGCGGAGCGGTCTTCAGCATCTTCCTGCCCGATCCCGATGGCGTCGAGGACGCTCCGACCGCCTGAACACGATGTGCGGCATCCCGCACGTCCCTGCGGTTCTCCGCTCCTCGCGCGCCGGCCGCGGACCGCACGGCAACCGGCAAGGCGTTCCAGACACGCAGGATGCGCCGTGATTCCCGCCTGGCAAGACCCTTGCTCCAGGGCGGGGACATGCGAAACCTACGTGGCGGGCGCGAGCCCGCAGGCAGCTCCCAAAGCCAGGCGTCACCGGCCCGCCTGCTGATCCTCGACGACGAGGAAGCGATCCTCCTCCCGCTGGCCCAGTACTTCACCGAGGAGGGATATGCCGTGGTGACCTCGCGAGAGCCCGAGGAGGCGGAGGCGCTCCTCGAGTGCGAGACCTTCGACCTGGTGATCCTCGACCTCGCGCTCACCCGCTTCGGCCGCGAGGGGCTCGAGGTTCTCAGCTCCATTCGGGCGGCGCATCCCTGGCTTCCCGTGATCATCCTGAGCGCGAACGTCTGCACGGACGTCGAGGAAGAAGCGCAGCGGCTGGGGGTCGAAGCCGTGCTGCGCAAGCCGCAGCCGCTCGGGGAGCTTGCGCGGGTGGTGAACCTCTTGATCGGACGGGTGTCATGAGGTCCGCGGCTCTCCTCGACGTGATCCTCCGCCCGGGGTCCCTCCACGCGCACTTCCAGCCGGTCGTCGATCTGGCCGCCCCGCACTCGCCGCCCTGCTACTGGGAGGGGCTCATCCGCGGCCCCCGTGGCACGAACGTGGAGCGGCCGGACGTCCTCTTCGGCTACGCCCGGCGCAAGCGCGCGGAAGTGGAGGTCGACCGCGCCAGCCTGCGCACGGTGTTGACAGCCGCACGCGCCCTACCCGGAGTCACGATCGGCGTGAACGTCCATGCCGCCACCCTGGCCGCGGACCTCGAGCTCGTCCCCTTCGTCGGCGAGGTCCTCACCGAGACCGGCATCGCGCCGGACAGCGTAGTGCTCGAGCTGGTCGAACACGGGCAAGCGTGGGACCTGCGGGCCCTGCGGCTGAACCTCGAAGGCCTGAGAGACATCGGCATGCGGCTCGCGCTCGACGACTTCGGAGTCGGGCAGGCGAACCACTTGATGCTCCTCGAATGCCGTCCGGGTTCCTGAAGATCGACCGCTACTTCGTCCACGGATGCCACGCGGACCCCGCGCGCCAGGCCGTGATCGACGGCCTCTGCGCGACCGCGGGGCGCCTCGGCGCGCGGGTCGTCGCCGAGGGGATCGAAGATCCCGCCGACCTGGACCATCTGCGCTCGGCCGGCATCCAGCTCGTCCAGGGCCACCTGCTGGGGCGGCCTGCGCCGGCGGGGTCGTGGCAGCACCAGCCCTGCACATAGGAGCGTGGAGCAAGGAGACGCGCGTGCATCCCGGCCATCCTGTTGCCCACCCGCGGCGAAGCCGGGCGTTTGCCGGCGTGACAGTCGTCATCCGCGCCGCCCGGGACCCGTGGAGCCCGCTGATATACTGCCATTCGACGCGGCATGCAGGGAACACTGGGCGAGGGCGTTCTCCCGGGGGTGATGCGGGAGATCTACGTTGGCCGGCACTCGGGCATGCTCACCTTCTCCCGCGCCGACGAGCGGCGAGCGCTTCGGTTCCGCTGGGGACACATCGTCCACGCCGACACCAACGTGCGCGAGGACCGCATGGGGGAGGTGCTGGTCCGCCTGGGGCGGCTCAGCACTGCCGACCTGAAGCGGGCGACCGGGTTCGTCCTGAGAGACCGCAAGCGGCTGGGCCAGGTGCTGCTGGAGCTCGACCTGCTGCCCGGCGACGCCATCGAGGACGCGGTGGCCCTCCACGTCCGCGAGATCCTCTCCCGGGTCTTCTCCTGGGCCGAAGGCGCGTACCAGTTCAAGCCCGAAGACGCGTTCGCGCCCGCGACGGGCGACGTGACCCTCAAGATCTCCACCGGCGACCTGATCCTGGAGGCGGCCCGCTCCGTGGCGGACCCCGACGTGGTGCGGTACTACCTCGGCGACATCGACAAGGTCCTGGGACTGGCCACCGATCCCCTACTGCGATTCCAGCGGCTCACCCTCACCCCGGCCGACGGTTACGTGCTGTCGCGCGTCGACGGGACGCTGAGCGCCCGCGAGGTCGTGGCGATGATTCCGATGCGGCCCGAGGCCACGCATCGCAGCCTCTTCGGCCTGCTGTCCACAGGCATGATCGAGTACCTCCCGCTTCCCTCCAAGCCTCGGCTGACGGCCGAGCCGGCGCACGCGGCCGCGTCGGCCCCCGCCCCTCCTTTCACGGCGTCCGATCCGCGATTCGAGTCGACGGCGACGGCGGCAGCACCGCCGCCCCCAGGCCCCGAGCCGGCCGTCGCGCAGCCCGCCGATCCCGAGGAGGTCGTGCCCGAGGCACCCCTCGCGGACGACCCCCGCCGCATCGAGATCCTGGAGGCGTTCGAGGCCCGCGAGCGCGGGACGCACTTCGACGCCCTGGGGATCGCCCACGACGCCACCGAGGCGGAGGTGAAGGAGGCGTACTTCCGCCTCGCGAAGCGGTTCCATCCCGACGTGCACCACGACCCCGCCCTCGCCGACCTGCGCGACAAGATCGAGGCGATATTCATGGGCCTGGGCGAGGCCTACGAGGTCCTGCGCAACCCGCGGATCCGCGCCCGCTACGAGGGCGAGCTGGGCCCCGTCGCGGCCGTGCCCCGCGCGGCGGCCCCGGTCTTGGATCCCGTCCAGGAAGCGCGGCTGGCCGCCGAGGCGATCCGCAGGGCCGCGCGGAGCCTGGCCGAGGAGAAGTACTGGGAGGCGATCCAGATCCTGGAGCCGGCGGTGCTCCGGGCGGAGGGACGCGACCGCCAGGAGGGGCGCCTCCTGCTCGCCCGCGCCTACATGAAGAACGTCAACTGGATGAAGCAGGCGGAAGAGCTCCTGCTCGGCCTCCTCGGCGAGGACCCGGGCAACGTCGGGGCCCACCTGGTCCTGGCCCAGATCTACCGGGACCGCGGCTTCAAGGCGCGCGCCACCACGATGCTGCGCAGGGCCCTGGAGCTCGCGCCCGACAGCCATGAGGCCAGGGAGCAGCTCGCCGCGCTCGGCGAGCTGCTGGAAGCCGAGAGGGGCCGGCCCGGGCGTCTCCTCAAGAAGCTCTTCCCCCGCGGCTGATCCCCCAACTTGCGTCCACCAGCCGGCCGTGGAGCCCCCGGGGCCACCGCCGCCGCGCCGCCGAACCGGGAGAGCGTGTCGGAGACGCCTGGGGACCATGGACGGCACGTGCGCGGCGAAAAGGAGCGCCGACCCGCGGGAAGTGGGACGCGGCTGACGGCGGGGACTGGCCGACGCGGCTCAGCCAGGGACGGAATAGCCGTTGCGGTGAAGGTGTGCCTCCAGCATCGTCCGGATCGCCAGCTGGTGCTCGGGCGGCCAGGAGGAGTAGCGGGCCGAGTTGGGACGGATGGCGTCGTGCCTGGGTGTCTTCGGGTCGCCGCTGCCCGAATGAGGGAACGCCTGGTAGTTGAGGATCGCGGGCTCCCAGGGCTCTTCGAGGAACTCGAGCACGCGGCGGACCACCGGCTCCGGCCGAGCGGTCAGCTCCTCGAAGCGCACGGTGTGGCACAGGCCGGGGTGGGCCTTCTCGAAGGCGGCGAAGCCGTCGGTCGTCTGCATCCAGACCCGGGCGGCCGCCTCCAGGCGCTTCAACGGATCCGGGTCGCTGCCGCCCGGGATCAGGTCGAACCAGGGCCGCTCCTGCATCGACTGCACGACGTCCATGCCGTGCCGCAGGAGATGCACGAAGCGCACGTCGCCGAACACCTCCAGGATCTCCTTGCAGTAGTTGACGTACAGCGGCGTCTTGTCCGCCCAGCGCGCCTTGCCCACGCGGTGCAGGAACGTCTCGTAGTAGTGCAGGGTGTAGGCGCGGATGTTCTGGACCGCCTCCTCCCGCTCCACGTTCAGGGACCTCAGGCCCGACACGAAGAAGGGGTTGCGGAGCTGCTCCAGCAGGCCGATCAGGAACCAGGTCTCGCCGGGACAGGCGATCCGGGAATGGCTGTCGAGGATCTGGCGCAGGAGGGTCGTGCCGCTGCGCGGGCATCCCACGATGAACACGGGCGGCCGGTCGCTGGTCCGCCGCTCGGTGAACGGAAACGTGACGGCCTTCCGCGGCATCGCGGCGATGCGCCGCGCCACCCGCATGATGCGCGTCGAGAGCTTGGCCACTCGGTCTCCTCCGGAGGGGGTTCGCCGGCTCGATCGCCGACGAACCCCGAAGGTGCGTTGCGCCCGCCGGCGGGCACGCTCGCGTGTCCTGCCGGACGCTGAACGATATCAGCGCTCCTTCGGGCGGAGGACCAGGAAGTACTGGTGAAGCAGGAAGGTGTGCTCGGCCTCGACCACGAGGCCGGCGAGCTCCGCGTCCCGGACGAAGTGCTCGCGCGAGACGCGGTGCTCCACCGGCGGGCCCACCTCCGTGGGGCGCTTGTGGAAGTCCACGTTCGCGATCCGGCCGCCGGGCTTGAGCGAGCGGGCGAGCCGGCGCAGGTAGGCCGGTGCGTCGGGGAAGTGGTGGTAGGTGTCGACGATCAGGATGAGGTCGCAGGCCGCCGGCGGAAGGAGCGGATCGGCGGGCAGCCCCAGGACGGGGACCACGTTGCGCGCGCCCGCCGAGGCGACGCGCTGCGCCAGGACCGCGAGGATCTGTGGCTCCACGTCGACCGCGTAGACCAGGCCGGCCGGAGTCACCGCGTCGGCCAGGCGCAACGAGAAGTACCCCGGGCCGGCCCCGATGTCGCAAACGGTTCGACCGGCGGCGAGGCCGAGAGCCTTCACCACCTCGTCCGGCTTCTGCCACTCGGCACGGGAGGGGTCCTCCATCCGGGCGACGTAGGCCTCTAGGTCTCTCGGGTTTCCGTGCGTGCCCCGGCTCGGGTCGTGGTCGTGGGCGTGCTGGCCGGGGCGGTGCACCCCCTGAGCACCGCGGACGGCGGCCCACACCTGTCCGGCGAGCGCCAGTACGAGGGACGAGCCGAACATCGAGGTCGCCACGGCCGCCGAGACGGCGCGCATCGCGATCTGCGTGCGTCCTCCCGGCGCGCTCAGCGGTTCATGTACCAGACGGGCTTGAACGTGGGGTCCAGCTCGTAGGCCTTGGCGAAGTGGGCGGCCGCTTCCTGCTTGCCCGGATGGAACGGCCGCTTCGGCTCGACCTGCTTGTACTGCGCGTAGCCCAGGTAGAAGTGGGCGGCGGCGCTGGACGGGTCCGCCTCGACCGCCCTCTGGAACTCGGCCTCGGCGCGCGCGAAGCGCCGCTTCTTGAAGTGAGCCAGACCGGCATCGATGAACGGCTGCGCGGCGGCGGTGGTGCCGGTCGGGGGCTCCACGGAGACGGCGACCGGCTCCTGTGGGGGAGCCGCGGGTTCCTGGGCGGCGGGGGGCTCCTGGGACGAGCCGGGCTCCTGGGCGACGGGGGCGATGACGGCAGTCAGGAAAAGGATAGCGAGCATGGGCATTGACCTCCCTTCAGTTCAGTCTAGTTTACGACTACATCCTCATGGGGCTCGTCGAGGTGACGTGGATCACTCGACGCCTCACGGGGCCCGAAGTCCGTGGCCCGGCGGTAGATCTCGACTCCCTTGAACCCCATGACCGGGACGAACCCCTCCGGGAAGCTCGGCCTGTATCGACGCACCTGGTCGAGGACGTCCCCCCTCGCCACCACGACCCAGGAGACTTCCCGGGCAGGATCCACGACGGCGTACGTCCAGTAGTTCCCGTTGCCCTCGTGGACGACCTCCCGCAGGGGGAGCCGCAGCTCGAACAGCACCGGCGCCAGCGATCCCATGGACGCGAGGATCCGGCCGCCTGTATAGGCCTCGCGGAGCGCCGCCACCACCGGAAGCCGCTCGGCCACCGCCTCGCGGTCCCGGGTGGATTCCGTCAGGACCGGCAATGGCCGCGGGACCGCCGCTCCCTGCGACAGGGCCAGGCCGATAGCGAGGGCCTGGGCCCACCGGCGCGGCGCGGTCGCGAGAGCGAGGGCGAACGACAGCGCGGTCACGAGCAGGAGCGGGTAGCGGGCCTTCTGGGGATGGCCCGCCAGGTACGCGGTGAAGGTGACCACCGCCGGCGCGAGGCCGGCGGTGGCCAGGCAGGCGAGGGCGCTCGCGCGGACCCTCCTCCTGTACAGGATCCAGGCGAATGCCCCGGCAGCTCCGAACGCGAGCGGCAGGCCGAAGGCACCGACGACTCCCCCTGCCACCTGCCGGACGGCGGCGAGCGGCACCCCGCTCCGAGCGGTCAGGCTCTCCGATCCGATGACGTGGAACGGGATGCCGGTCGAGGCCCACGAATGGACTCCGTAGAGCAGGACGGGGCCGAACAGACCGATTCCCAGCGCGACGAGCCAGGGGCGGCGCGGGCCTCCGTCGCGCCAGCGCTCGCGGGTGGTCCAGAGTACGAGCGTGAGGGCAGCCGCGCCCAGGGCCCAGGCTTCGTAGCGCACGAGGCAGGCGAGCCCGGAGCACGCGGCCGCCGCGGCGAGGTCGGCTCGGCCGAGGTGGCGTGACCATCGGACCAGGAACAAGCCCATGCCCCCCACCAGTCCCAGGAACAGCGACTCGATCAGCGGCGTCGCCTGGAGGTAGAGCCAGCCCGGGTTGAGCGCGGGAACGGCCAGGGCGACGACGCCTGCCCAGGGGTCCCCGGTGGCCAGAGCGGCGGCGCGGCCCAGGGCGGCCAGGCCGGCCACGAAGCTAACGTAGCCCAGCGCGGCCGCGAACAGGCCCGTGTTGTAGAGGACGTCGTTCTGGCTCGGCAGGACGTTCAGGACGTGGGGCAGCGGCAGCCAGATTGCGCCGAGCTGCGTCCACCCGGGGGTGAGGCTGTCGAGCACGCGGCGAGCCACGACGAGGTGGGCCTTGGCATCGAAGTGGAGCAGATGTGCACCGCTGCCCACGGTCCGTACCCAGGTGAAGGCGGCCAACGCGGCGGCGCCGCACAGGGCCACGAGCACCGGCCCTGGGGCGGGGCGGGTCAAGGAGAGCCCGAATTCACGCCTGGAGGCTTCTCGAGGGAGAGCAGGTGCAGGCCGCCTGTGGGAGACGCCGCGAACAGCCGCGCGGAGGCCGGATCGAGGGCGAGCGCCCAGACGCGGTCGGAAGCCAGGCCTTGCGTGGACAGCGGGGCCCACGTGTCGCCGCCGTCCAGGCTCCGGAACACGCCTCCCCGGCCGAAGTCGCTCGCGTAGGCCGTGCGCCCGTCGGAGTGCAGCGCGAGGCCCGTGATGTCGGAGTAGGGCAGGCCGCCGCCGCGGCGGTGCCACGTGCGCCCGCGGTCCGTGGACCTGAAGAGGCCTCGGTGGGTCGTCGCGAAGAGCACAGCGTCGCTGCGTGGCAAGAAGACGAGGCCGTGGATCACCACCTCGGCGAGGGCGTGAGAGGCCTGCGTCCAGGTGGCGCCGGCGTCCCGGCTCTCGTAGAGCCCGAGCGGCGTCGCGGCGAGGACGCCGCGCGGCTCGCCCGGCACCGCGGCCAGGGCGGTGACGGGGCGGGCGGAGCCCAGGGTGAGCCGGCTCCAGCTGTGCCCCGCGTCGGTGCTGCGCAGGAGTCCCTGGGCGGTGGCCGCCATGAAGACGCGGCCGGCCAGGACGACGACGTCGGCGACCCGCGGGTGCAGGTCCAGGCCGCCGGCCAGGGTCGGCAGCCGTTTCCAGGCGCCGCGCCCGGCCGAAGCCGCCGCGGGCGGCGCTGCGCCGTCCTCGAACCAGACGAAGACCCCGTCGTCGGTGCCCGCCACGGGCTGGCGGCCGGCGAGGGTAAGGGCCAGCACCTCGCGCCCCTCGAGGCCGGGCCCCAGCGGCCGCCACGGCCCGCGCGGATCCCGAGCCACGAGCACGCCGCCGTGGTGCCGGTCGCCGAGGATCCCGGCATAGACGTGCCGCCCTTCCCGGTCGAAGACCATGCGGGATACGAACCGCTCCGAGAACCCGTCGTTGGCCGCCGCCCAGCTCCGGCCACGGTCGCGGCTGCGCAGCACTCCCGCGCCGTCCGTCCCCAGGAGGAGGGTGCCGTCGGGCTGGGCGAGCACGGCGTTCACGACCAGGGACGCCGAGCTGAGCAGCCGCCAACTCGCCCCTGCGTCCTCGCTGGCCCAGAAGCCCTGCGTGGTCCCGGCGAAGAGCACGTCGCGGCGCGTGCGGTCGATCGCGAACGCGCGCGTGCGGCGGCTCCGTGAGGGGATGCCCTTGAGCTTGGTCCATCGCCCCGCTTCGTCCACCGACCGGTAGATCCCGGTGCAAGCGGTCGCGTAGAGGGTCCGACGGTCGTCGCGATCGAGGGTCAGGGTCATGACGTCGGAGTCGTCGATCATCCCGGACTTGATCGGCCGCCAGAGACGGCCCCCGTCCACGGTCTTCCAGGGCAGGTGCCAGGTGCCCGCGTAGATCACGTCCGGGTCCGAGGGGTCCACCGCGATCGAGCCGACGTTGCGCAGGTCGGGATGGCCTTCGGGGCTGATTCGACGCCACGACCGGCCGCCGTCCCGCGAGCGGAAGACGCCGGAGAGCGTACCCGCCACGATCACCCGGGGATCGGACGGCGCCACCGCGAGGGCCCGGACAGACTGGCCGTCGACGTCGGGCAACAGCTCGAAGGTGCGGCCGCCGTCGGAGCTGCGGGCGACGCCTCCGCCCGTCCCCGAGACCTCCCAATAGCCGACGAGGACGTCCCCGTCGCGATCCACGACCAGGTCGTCCAGGCTGCGCCCGCGCATCGGGAAGCCCGGCGACAGGCGGCGCCAGGCGTCAGCCCCGTCGTCGGAGCGGTACAGGACACCGTCTGCCGTGCCGAGGTACAGCACGTGCGGGTTCCTCGGGTCGGCCGCGAGGGAGCGGACGTCGCCGCCCGGAGGCCCGACCGGCACCCAGCCCTGCGCGCCCGCGGCGGCGGGAGCAGCGAAAAGCAGGCACGCGACGGCGCAGGCGAGCATCACCGCAAATTCTCCGAGCTTCGGCCGCCAACAGTGTAGACCGAACCGGCGATAACGAAGAGCGCGCGACGCCCGGTCGCCTGGCCGCGCCGGCCCCAACACTGCAAGTTCTACAAAACGTATGCAACCGCGGGCGCACAGAAACGAAGGGCGCGGCCCGGGGGCCGCGCCCTTCCCGAAGCTCAACGGCACCCCGGACAGGCTAGTTAGTCGTCCTCCTCCGGTGGAGTGGCACCCTCCGGGACGAAGATCACCTCGACGCGGCGGTTCTTGGCTCGTGCGGCGGCGGAGGTGCCGGTGTCCGCCGGCTTCGTGGCGCCCGCGCTCCTGACGCTGATGCGGGCATCCTCGATCCCCCGTTCCTGCACGAGGTACGCCTTCACCGCCTCGGCCCGCTTGCGGCCGATGACCTCCGGATAACGCTCCCGGTTGTCCGCGTGGCCGACGATGATCACTCGGCTGCGCGGGTCCTGCCGCAGGCGGGACGCCACGTCGTCCAGGCACGCCTTGTCCACGTTGTTGAGCCGTGCGAGGTTCCGCGGGAACCCGCCCGAGGTGCACGTGATCGGCTCCGGCTTGGGCTTGGGCTGCTCCACGCGGATCGGGCAGTTCGCGGAAGTCCTGCCGCCCCGGCCGTCGGACGCGGTAACGGTCACGGTGACGTCTGCCGGACCGGTGACCCCCGAGCTGTCGTAGGTCGCCTCCGCTCCGTTGCCGGTGACCCGGCCCTGGCTGGCGCTCCACTCGTACGTGAGCGGGTCACCATCGGGATCCGACGCGGTGGCGCGGCAGCGCACGGTCTCGCCGGGCAGGATCGTGGACTTCTCCACCTCGCAGGCGACGGTGGGCGGTTTGTTCGCCGGCGGCGGCGGAGGCGGCGGCGGCGTGTACACCTCGCGGCACGGGGTCCCGGGGTGGTAGCCGACCGAAAGTTGCCGGCCGGTATAGGTCTTGGAGCCGGAGCCGAGGCCGCGGTCGTCGAAGTTGAGGTTCCACGACATGGCGGGCCGGATGAAGATGCCCGGCTTGATCCAGACCACCGGGCCGACGACCAGGTCCAGCGGGTTCGTCTGCTCGAACTCGTCGTCGCCGCTGTAGGAGGTGCCCACCAGCTCGGCCTGCACCTGGAACCAGCGGCAGGACGGGGCGTTGATACCGATCCCCCACTTGAAGGCGTTCCCGATGTCGCGGCCGTCCGGGTCGCTGTTCACCTGGTAACCCACCATGCCGTGAATGTCCGCCCCGTAGCCGAGGTGCTTGGAGAGGACCAGGTCGCCGCCGCCCGACACCTTGCCGGTGCCCAGGCCCTTGGCCTCGTCGGCGGTAGGGAGCTTGACGAAGGCCCTCAGCGCCAGGGCCACCGCGTCGCCGCGGTAGTCGTCCAGGAACTTGTACTTGGCGCCGAGATGCACGTCGCCGACCCCGGTCTCCCATCCGCGGTTCACGAAGGGATAGTCGTTCTGGAATCCCGCCTGGAAGAGCGCATCGGCGTCGATCCGGTTCTGGAGGCCGATGTTCCCGAACAGCTCGAGTCGATCAGTGGCGCCGAACGCCAGGTTCAGGCCATGGATCGAGATGTCGAGGTCCTTGGGATCCCGATCGAGGTTGTCACGGAACAGGCTGAAGGCCGCCTTGCCCCTGCCCAGCGTGTAGGCGGACGGCATGTGGAAGAGGCCAGTGTCGCCCAGGTACGAGGGCGTCGCCGGGCGGACCTCGTATTCCTTCCCGTCGAACTCTGCCGTCCACGTCTTGACTTCCTCCGAGGTCACCGTGCCGTGGCCGCCGGTGGCCTCATCCTCGGGCGGCTCCTGCTGCGCCCAGGCCGCCGCGGGCGAGACCAGCAGTCCGCCGAGCAGCCAGGCGGTCACACTTCGTGTCATGGAACGCCTCCTTGTACTCTAGTATCTGGCTGATTGACCATATCTCGAAGCATATCCAAAGTGTATCAGGGTTGGATCCGTATGGCGTTCTCTACCTCGGATTTCGCCGCCCGCTCCGCGACGTGCCCGGCCAGCTCCTTCTCGACCGGGGTGCGGACCGTGCCATCGACCACGAGCCGACCGCCCTCTTCCCTCACCTCGAGACCGTAACCTCCGAGGCTCGGATGCGCCGCCAGGGCCTGCTCGGCGGCCGCCGCGCCTCCCGCCGCCGGCGTGGCCGGCACGGCCGCCGGCGTGGCCGGCACGGCCGCCGGCGTGGCCGGCACGGCCGCCGGAGCGCCGCCCACCTGGAGCTGGTCCATGACGCCGGCCACGTCCGGCACCTGCGCTGCCGTCTCGATCGCGGCCCGCCGCTGCGCTTCGTCCACCACCCGGCCGTTGAGCGCCACCTGCCGCCGGAACGCCTTCACACCGACGTCGCTGCCCTTCAGCTCGCGGTTCAGCGAGAAGGCGAGCCGCACCTGCATCTCCAGCTTCTGGTCGTCGATGTTCTCGCCCAGGGTGCGGTCGGCGCCCGGTGGCGGCCGCTCCGATCCCGCGCCCACGCGGATGTGGTTCACGACCTGCCCGACCTCCGGCACCGCAGCCGCGACCTTCTCCGCCTCCGACACGACGGCGGCGTCCGGCACGGTGCCGCGGAGCGTCACCACGCCGCCCTCGGTGCTCACGTCGACGTCGTGGGGCTCGACCGTCCGGTTCAGCTCGAGGGCGGCCTTGACCGCCGCCGTGATCTTGGTGTCACGCAGCGTCTGGCCGACCTCCCCGACTCCCTCGCGGACCGTGCGGCCCACGTCGTCGAAGTCCGACGCATCGAGGGGAGGGGTACCGGGCCGGTACTTCCAATAGTAGACGGCCGCAACCACGAGCCCCAATACGACGATGAGGGCCAGAAATCGCCTGATCACCGGCGTCCCTCCTTTCGAGTCCAGTTGCAGATCCAACCGGGGAGCGATCCGGCCCGTGACAATGCAAGAATCGTGCGCGCGAGGGCCGGTCAGAATCGATAGAAGAAGTACCGCCACGTCTCCAGCGTCTCGTGCTCGAGCAGCGCCAGGAGCTCAGGCGTCGGCGCCGCCTCGTCCGGGGCGACGTTCCACAGGTCCACCGAGAAGCGCCCGATGCCGCCAGTGGTTCCCCAGCGGAGGTCCTTGACCGGAACCTTGCCGGCGCAGCCGGCGCACGACCAGGGATGGCGCTGGCCCTCGTTCTGCCACACCGTGAGCTGTTTGCGCCAGTCCGCGATCTTCGAGCCGCACCGCGGGCACTCGGGCGGCAGCGCGTTCGACGCGCCCAGGAACGTCGGCCGTTCGGTCGTCTCCAGGACCGACACGTGATACGCCCCGACGTCGGCCGGCGTCGCCGAACGGAAGGACACGAGCTCCCTGAAGCGCGGGCCCGCCCGGTAGTGCAGCTCACCCACGTGGCTGAACCCCGGGCCCACCAAACCGGCCTTGCGGAGGCCCTCGACGAGCTGCGCCGGATCCTGCAGGATTGCGCGGGCGTTGACCGGGTGCAGCACGAGCTTGTCGTCAGGCATGACGCACCCTCCGCGGCTCAGGGCACCGTGACCAGGTCGTCCCGGGCCGGATCCGCCTCGATCCAGAGGTCTCGATATTCCTGCTCCTGGCCGGTATTGTGGGTCTGCAGCGCGATCGGGCCTTTCCTTGCCGCAGCAGGATCCACGAAACGCACGATCTCGACGGCGTCGCAGGTGTCGTCGTCTCCCAGCGCGCAGCAGGCGAAGCGGAGCGTTCCCGTCGCCAGCCGCGCCAGCACCTCGCAGCGGGTCCACTCGTGCGAGGACATGGTCGGCTTCGGCGCCACGCGCGTGGCCAGGCCGCTCTTCATGGGATCGTCGTTCTTCCCCGGCCGGTAGTCCCACATGGCGCCCCAGGGCGGCTGGAACTGGATCGCGTCGAGCGTCCGCGAACCCTCCTGGCCGGGACCTGGGCGAGCCCCCCACATCAGGATATTCGGCTTATGGCCGGGCCCGACCTGCCTCGACGTGAAGATCAGCCGGAAGTCCCCGTAGTCCTCCTTCGTATAGACCGGCCCGGTCGACCGGCCGAGGCCACGCAAGGCCCCGTCTGCGACGACCCACGATCCGTTCGAGTCGTCGATCCAGCCGGCGAAGGTCTTCCCGTCGAAGAGCCTCACGCACCTCGGGCAGGGCGGAGCCGGGTCCCTCGAGGGTGCCGTCGCTTCCGCACGCGCGCTCGGGGCTCCTGCCGAAGCGGCGGTCGGGCTCGCCAGCCCACCGGACACGAAGGCACACAGCACTCCCAGCACGAAGGGCGTGTGACGCATGGCCGGTAGTGTGCGCCGAGCGGCGCCGGCCGGCAAGAGCCGGGCGCGACCGCGGAGCGCCAGGCTAGAATCCGGGAGTGCCCGGTTCGCTGCGCCTCGCCGCCATCGCCGCCGTCCTGAGCGCGAGCGCCGGGGCGTCCCTCACGACTCGAGCGTCTGCCGCCGACGGCCCGGGATGGCACGCCTGGACGGACGACGTGCTGGAGCAGGCGCGGCGGGAGTCGCGCCCAATCCTGCTGCTCGTGTCCCGCGCCGGCGCGCGCGCTGGTGCTGGGCACGGGAGCGCGCGACGCCCCCCGGTTCCCGGCGGCGGTCGCGGCCCCGCGTCGGTTCGCGGATCCGATCTCGGCCTTACCGATGAGACGACCGTCTCGGTGCCGTTGCGGTCGTCCACCTCGACCGGGCCGCGCGTCCGGCTCCGAATCGCCTTCCAGGCGTGCGACGGGACGTCCTGCCGAGCCCCGGAGAGCGTGATGCTCGAGGCCCCCGCACCCGCTCCGTCACGGTGAATCGTCCCGCGCCGCGCCTGACGGCGCTCCTGGCGCTCGCCCTGTGTTCGTCCCCGGCAGGCGTGCGGGCCGAGCTTCCGTTCGGCGTCGGCGAGCGGGTGACGATGCGGATCACCTACGCACGCCTGCTGGCGGGCAGGGCGTGGGTCAGCGTGCTTCCCGGCGAACACGAGGGGCGGCCGGTGCTGCGCTACGAGGCCCTCGCCCGCAGCCAGGGGTTCTTCGCCTGGCTGTTCCGGTTCAGGGTCGACGACCGCACGGTCGCCACCTGGGACCCGGTCTCCGGGTGTTCGCTCTCGATCGAGAAGCACCTGCGGGAGGGCCGGGCCGAGCGCGACCAGGTGGTCCTCTTCGATCCGGCGCGCGGCACCGCCGACGTGCAGGACCGCAAGATCGACCAGACCCGCTTCGAGGTGGGGCCGTGCGCGCTGGACGTCCTGTCGGCCTTCTTCGCCACGCGGATCCGGGGCGTGCCGGAGGAGGAGCCCTTGAACCTGCCCGTCTTCGACAACGGCAAGCACTACCGCCTGGCCGTCCGCTTCGTCGAGCGCGAGCGCCTCGACCTGCCCCCGCCCCTCGGCAAGCACGTCCCGACCGTCGTGGTCGAGCCGCAATTGCTCGAGGGAACGGGGCTGTTCGTCAAGGAGGGCCGCCTCAAGATCTGGCTCACCGACGACGCGCGCCGCATCCCTGTGCGCATGCGGTCGAAGGTCGCAATCGGCTCGGTCTCGGCTGACCTGGAGTCCTATCGCCCCCCGGCCGCCGGACCGCCCTGAGGAGACTGCCGCGAGCGTGCTCTCCGCTCTCGCAGCCTACGTGGCGTTCAGCTTGCTGGCGCTCGTGGCGCCCGGGGTCGCGCTCCAGCGGCCGGCACGGACGCGCATCGACCCCGCGCTGGTCCTCCCTCTGGGAATGGCCGGCGCCGCGGCCGCCCAGTGGCTCAGTCTCGTGCTCCGGGCACCTGGCTGTTCGTCGCCCTGTCCCAGCGCTGAACGCCCATAATGGCGGCACGACATGGGCGTGCTGCTGACGCCGATCATCGTCAAGGAGACGCCCGCGCTGGCGGAGCTCGCGGAGCGGCGAGTGGTTCTCGACGGCAACGGCGACGCCCTCCTCTTCGGCACGCCACGCCTGCTGCGCTTCCTCACGATCCGGGGCCGCGAGTTCCTGCCCAGCAAGGGCGCCTTCCGGCGCTTGACGCCCGAGGTGATCGTCCGCGACTCGCTGCTGGCCCATCTCCGCCTGTCCCGCGAGCAGCTCGTCGACCTCGCGATCCTGGTCGGCACGGACTTCAACGACGGAATCAAGGGGATCGGGCCCAAGAAGGCGCTGGGGCTGGTCCAGACCTTCGGCCGCCTCGAGGACATGCCGGACGACGTCCGCGCCGGGGTGCCCGGGTTCGACGCCGTGCGCGAGGTCTATCTCTCCCCCTCCGTCACGACCGACTACGCCCTGGCGTTCGGCGCTCCGGACCAGGACGGCCTCGTGCGTTTCCTCTGCGAGGACCGCGGGTTCTCCCGCGACCGCGTCAAGGGCGGCGATCGACCGAATGCGCACGCCACGGCTCTTCCGCTGATTGCGCGGGCGTTACTGCGCTTGAACGCGGGCAGCGTCCGCTACAACGTCGTGTGTTCGTCGGATGCGAAGAGTGTCCGCCCGCCACCGCGGCAGCCTGCGCCAGCACCGAGCCTCGACCGGCCCGCCAGGGGCGGCGGCTCGCTCCAGACTGTCCTCCACCCAGCGCGTTCTCCGATCAGGATCCGAGGAGCCTCCCTACGACCAGGATCATCCGCCGGGTGACGGCTCGCGAACGGTCGGGCGGGCCACCGCGCGGTACACCGCGAAAGCGCGGTTGCCGTAGAGGCGCAGCAGCCCCTTCCGGTCGGGGGTCGCTGGAAGCACCAGGTAGCTCGCGCCGTAGCGGCGGGCGAGATGGAGTAGGGCTTCGTCGGACCGGGCGGCGAAGCGGTCCCCGCCGAGCGCTTCCATCCGCTCGCCCCACTCGCGGACGAAGGCGTCGTCGAAGTACTGCTGGGTGCCGTCCTTCCACTCGCCCACCACCGTCCGCCCGGAGAAGACGCGGAAGCCGGCCTCCGACGGGGGCGTGAGGAAGGCGGCGGAGCGGGGGGTGTTGTCGCGGGCCCAGTCCTGGACGTCGCGCCACGGTCCCGACTCCCAGCGGGCCTTGGCGCGGGCGTACGCGTGCGGACCGAGCCAGCCGACGATCGCCAGCATGACGGCGGCCACGGCGGCGCGGCGCACGCGCGCTTCGTTTTCGCGACCGACCATGATCACCGCGGCCAGGGCGGCGGCTCCCAGGACCGTGCTCCCCATCAGGCGCGGGAGGATGTCCCCGGCGTACGCGTAGCTCAGGCGCTCGTCGCCCCAGCCGGGGACGAACAGGAGCAGGCCCGCGGCCGCGAGACGGGCCCACGGTGCGGCGGCCGGACGGCCCGTCACCGCCTGAACCGCGACCGCCACGGGCCATAGGGGCTCCAGCCCGGGATAGAACAGCAGGAAGCCGGTGAGGGCCGCGATCGCGCGCGAGAGCCCGCCGTCGCGGAATCCGGCCACGACGCCGGCCGCGGCCACGGCCTGGAGGAGCACGGCGAGGAAGCGCCAGGACCGGTGCGGCTGGAACTGCAGGACGGCCTTGACCGGCCAGAGCTCGGTGAAGACGGTGCCGGCGACGAACTGGAGGGCGACGCCCGCGACGAAGAAGGCCAGCAGCCGGCGGCGGTCGGCGCCGAGCCGGGAGGCGGCCAGCGCGGCGAGGGCCAGCAGGGCGGCCGCGTCGGGCAGGTCCGCGCCGAAGTGGCCGGGAAAGCTGTGGTGGGCGGAGCGGAGCCGGAGCAGCTCCAGCCACTCCGGGGTCATCGGCGAGCCGGAGGTGATCGTGTACGCGGCCAGCGGCAGCAGCGGCAGGACGGCCGCAGCCAGGTTTACGAGCGTCCCGCGACGGCCGGCGGAGCGGGACTCCCACAGGACGACCAGGAGCATCGGAACCAGCACGTACGCCGAGTACAGGACGTGGTTGTAGGCCCCGAGCGAGAGGACGAGCAGCGGAAGGAGGCGGCGGCCCTCGAGGAACCAGACCATCGCCCACAGGGTCAGGGCAGAGGCAACGTGGGAATGGCTGAAGGCCACCCGGTACAGGGCCTCTCCGGCGAGACCGATCCGGACCGTGAACGCGAACGCGACCGTGAGCGCGCCGGCCGCGGGGCCGCCGGCCCATCGGCCCAGGCGCCAGGCGGCGGCCAGCGTCGCCGCGATGGCGGCGACGTACAGCAGAAAGAACGCGGCCGGGATCCACTCCGGACCCGGGAGCAGCGCAGCCAGTGCCCGGTAGAAGACGGTCGGGAACCTCTCGGCCGTGGCGACCATGACGTCCCCGGGATACAGGGACCGGTCCATCAGGCGCTTCAGGATCGGGACGGTGATCCCGTGGTTCGAGTCGCCGAAGCGGTAGCCGACGATCGTCGTGCCAGCCAGGGCGAGCAGCACCGAAACCGCCGCGCCCTCGACGGCGGTGAGCCCGCGAGGCGGGAACGACGCCGCGCCGTCGCTACCCGGCTCGCGAAGCGGCTCGGCGGTCGCCAACCCCCGCCGGATGCCTAGCCGACGTCCCAGGTATCGCCGGCGCCGAGCAGCTCCGCGAGGTCGCCCTTCCCCTTCTTGGCGACGACCGCCTCGACCTGGTCGTTCATCGCGTCCTCGTAGCACGGGGCGTCGACCGACCTCAGCACGCCAAGGGGGGTGGGGAAACCCGGCCGGTTGTCCATCCGCGACAGGAGGAACGCGTAGGCCGGGTTGGGGTGGTGCTCGTCGTGGACGATGAGGTCCGCCTCGCTGATCCCGTTCCCGAGGCTCACGACCTCCAGGTCCAGACCCTTCATGCGGATTCCCTTGTCCTTGTTGCGGCCGAAGATCAGCGGCTGGCCGTGCTCGACGAGGATCGTGCGGTCGTCCCTCATGTCCTTCTCGGTCAGGCTCTCCCAGGCCCCGTCGTTGAAGATGTTGCAGTTCTGGAGGATCTCGAGGAAGGCCGAGCCCTGGTGGACCGCGGCCTTCTTCAGCGTGGCCTTCAGGTGGGCCTGGAACACGTCCACCGACCGGGCGACGAACGTGGCTTCCGCGCCCAGGGCGAGGGACAACGGGTTGAAGGGCCGGTCCACCGACCCGAAGGGCGTCGACTTCGCCTTCTTCCCGAACTCCGACGTGGGCGAGTACTGGCCCTTGGTCAGGCCGTAGATCTTGTTGTTGAAGAGGAGCACCTTCAGCCCGACGTTCCGGCGCAGCATGTGGATCGTGTGGTTTCCGCCGATCGACAGCCCGTCCCCGTCACCGGTGGCGATCCACACCTCCAGGTCCGGGCGCGCGATCTTCAGGCCGGTGGCGACCGCGGGGGCACGGCCGTGGATGGTGTGGAACCCGAAGGTGTTCATGTAGTACGGGAACCGGCTCGAGCAACCGATCCCCGAGACCACAACGAACTTCTCCCGCGGCACGCCCAGCTCCGGGAACACCGACTGGACCGCAGAGAGGATCGCGTAGTCCCCGCAGCCCGGGCACCAGCGCACCTCCTGGTCGGTCTGGAAGTCCTTCTTGGAGTACACCGGCAGCGTCGCGGTCATGATAGCTCTTCCTCGATCTTGGCTTCGATCTCGGACACCTTGAACGGCTTGCCCTGGATCTTGTTGAGGCCCTCCGCGTCCACGAGGAACTGCGCCCGCAGCACCCAGAGGAGCTGGCCCATGTTCATCTCGGGCACCACGACCTTGCGGTACCGCTGGAGCAGGTCGCCGAGGTTCCGCGGCAGCGGGTTGAGGTGGCGCAGGTGCACGTGCCCGATCCGCCGCCCTTTGGCCCGCTGGGCGCTCAGCGCGGAGGTGATGGATCCGTAGGTGGAGCCCCAGCCCACCAGGAGCAGGTCGCCGTCCGGATCGCCGGCGGGGACGACGTCGGGGACGTCCTGCGCGACCGCGGCGACCTTGGCCGCACGCAGCCGGACCATGCGCTCGTGGTTGAGGGGCTCGTAGTTGACGTTGCCGGTCCCGTCCTGCTTCTCCAGCCCGCCGATCCGGTGCTCGAGCCCCGGCGTCCCCGGCACAGCCCAGGGACGCGACAGCGTGTCGGGATCGCGGAGGTAGGGCATGAAGCCCTCCGGGTCGGTGCGGAACCTCACCGGGAACTCCGGAAGCTCGTCCATCGAGGGGATCTTCCACGGCTCGGCGCCGTTGGCCAGGTAGCCGTCGGAGAGGATGATGACCGGCACCATGTACTTCACCGCGATCCGGCTCGCTTCCAGGGCTACCCAGAAGCAGTCTCCCGGCGTCGCCGCCGCCAGCACCGGGACCGGGGCCTCCGAGTTGCGGCCGTAGAGCGCCTGGAGCAGGTCCGCCTGCTCGGTCTTGGTCGGCAGGCCGGTGGATGGCCCGCCCCGCTGGATGTCGCAGATCACCAGGGGGAGCTCGGTTGCGATCGCCAGGCCGATGGCCTCCATCTTCAGCGCCATGCCCGGCCCCGACGTCGTGGTGATCGCGAGCGCCCCGCCGTAGGCCGCGCCGATCGCCGCCGTCACCGCCGCGATCTCGTCCTCCGCCTGGAAGGTGAGCACCCCGAACTCCTTGAACATCGACAGCTCGTGGAGGACGTCCGAGGCGGGAGTGATCGGGTAGGAGCCCTGGAAGAGGGTGAGGCCGGACCGGCGGGCGGCGGCCACGAAGCCCAGGGCGAGGGCGGAGTTGCCGCTGATGTTCCGGTAGCGGCCGGGGGTGAGCTTCGCGGCCGGGATCTCGTAGCTGACCTGGAAGGCCTCGGTCGCCTCGCAATACGAGTAGCCCGCCTTCATCGCCAGCTTGTTGGCCTCGGCCAGGATCGGCTTGCCGGCGAACTTCTCGTCCAGCCACTTGTACGTCGGGTCCATCGAGCGGTTGTAGAGCCAGTAGCACATCCCCAGCGCGAAGAAGTTCTTGCACCGGTCCATGCTCTTGGCGTCGAGCCCGAGGTCTAGCAGGGCGAGACGCGTGAGCTTGGTCAGCTCCACCTTGAAGACGCGATAGGCGTCGAGGGAGTGGTCCTCCAGCGGGTTCGTCGCACATTGCGCCTTCTTGAGGTCCACCTCGCGGAAGTTGTCGACGTTCACGATGAGGGCGCCGTTCGGGCGCAGGTCCGCCACGTTCGTCTTGAGCGCGGCCGGGTTCATGGCCACGAGGACGTCCACCGCGTCCCCGGGCGTGTACACGTCGCGCGAAGAGAAGTGGATCTGGAACCCGCTCACCCCGGGGAGCGTGCCCGCGGGGGCGCGGATCTCCGCAGGGTAGTCCGGGAACGTGGCGAGGTCGTTCCCGAACAGGGCGGCGGTGTTGGTGAACTGGCTTCCGGTGATCTGCATCCCGTCGCCGGAGTCCCCGCAGAACCGGATGACGGCTTGCTCGAGGACCTCGCGACGTCTGGGAGGGGCTTCGGTGGTGGCCATCGGCTCTCTCTCGAACCTCCAGGCAGGGCCGCTGCAGGGCCCGTTCAGCCGGCGAACGGCCAGTATACACCGCGCAAATGGCCCTTTCAGGGGGGCTGATCGGCTCAT
>Ga0268386_10000100_pt1 | contig 47056 bp, 43 predicted proteins | sample RVTome_15_FD_200260 | JGI IMG/M metagenome (GOLD analysis project Ga0268386, IMG submission 200260) | Soil microbial communities from uranium-contaminated site in the Upper Colorado River Basin, Wyoming, United States - RVT150D86... ... | reverse complement strand
GGCTTTATTTTCAATTATGACCCCGGCGGGAATTCTGCTGGGGGAGTATCTGAGCATGGCGCAGTGGGTTAAACCCGGGGGGTTAACAATTTTGTTTGCCCTGGTCACCGGTAATTTTCTACATATCAGCACTACTATTTTCATGGAGAGCAGCCCTGGACACCGGCTCAATGCGGTCAAATTACTGGTAATTCTGGCCGGTACCGCCCTGGCAATGGCCACCGAATTCATGGGTTGAAAATGCGGTGGTTTTTTTTAGCCTGTCAAAATTCATATCTTAGAACGCCTCAAAATTGACCTATGACAAATACTGGTTCCGGCTACTGGCGCAAGAACAAACGTTATCTACTTATCTTATTGATTTTATGGTTTATAGTTTCTTACGGGTTTGGCATCCTGTGGGCGCCGTTGCTGGACCAAATAAGGATCGGCGGCTTTAAGCTGGGTTTCTGGTTTGCCCAGCAAGGGTCAATTTACATATTCGTGTCCATCATCTTTGTTTATGTATACCTGATGAACAGACTGGATAAGTCCTATTCGGAAGAAGAGACTCCCTGACCTATGGATGTACAAACCTGGACCTACATAATTGTCGGCCTTACTTTTCTCATTTACATTGCTATCGCCATCTGGTCGAAAGCCGGATCTACCGGGGAATTCTATGTAGCCGGCGGCGGTGTGCATCCGCTGGCTAATGGAATGGCCACTGCTGCCGATTGGATGTCGGCTGCCTCCTTTATCAGCATGGCGGGGCTCATTTCCTTTATGGGATACGACGGAGCAGTTTACCTGATGGGGTGGACCGGTGGCTATGTGCTGCTGGCTTTGCTGTTGGCCCCTTATCTTAGAAAATTTGGCAAATTTACCGTTCCTGACTTCATTGGGGACAGGTATTATTCAAATCTGGCCAGGACCGTAGCGGTTGTATGTGCGTTGTTTGTATCATTTACCTACGTAAGCGGCCAGATGAGGGGGGTGGGTGTGGTATTTTCCAGGTTTCTGGAAGTAGAGATCAATACCGGGATATTTATCGGCATGGGCATCGTGTTCTTTTACGCGGTGATGGGAGGTATGAAAGGCATCACTTATACCCAGGTGGCCCAGTACTGTGTACTGATCTTCGCCTTTATGGTGCCGGTTTTTTTTATTTCCATTCAGCTTACCGGGCATTTTCTGCCCCAACTGGGCTTTGGCGCCCGCCTCACTGATACCGGCAGCTATTTGTTGGACCACCTGGACGGTTTGCATGAACAACTGGGATTTGCTGCTTATACCGACGGCAGTAAAAGCATGCAGGATGTTTTCTTTATAACTGCCGCCCTTATGATCGGCACTGCAGGATTGCCTCATGTTATTGTAAGGTTCTTTACCGTACCACGGGTAAGGGATGCCCGGTTGTCCGCCGGATACGCGCTGATATTTATTGCCATACTGTATACTACCGCTCCGGCATTGGCGGCTTTTGCCCGCACCAACCTGATCCATACGGTCAGCGAACGACCATACCTGGATATGCCTGAATGGTTTACCAAATGGGAACTTACCGGTTTGATCAGCTTTGAAGATAAGAACCAGGATGGACGGATCCAGTACCTGGCTAACCCGGACCAAAATGAACTCACCATTGACCAGGATATCATGGTGCTGGCCAATCCTGAGATCGCCCGGTTACCCAACTGGGTAGTGGCCCTGGTGGCGGCGGGGGGATTGGCCGCCGCCTTAAGTACTGCGGCAGGCTTGCTACTGGTGATCTCTTCGGCAGTTTCACATGATCTAATTAAGAAGCAAATTAATCCTACTATCAGTGAAAAGGGCGAACTGTTGGTGGCCAGGATATCAGCGGCATTTGCGGTAGTGGTGGCCGGATACTTTGGGATTAACCCACCGGATTTTGTGGCGGCGGTGGTGGCCCTGGCCTTTGGACTGGCCGCGGCCTCCTTCTTTCCGGCAATCGTGCTGGGAATTTTCTATTCCCGTATGAACAAAGAAGGCGCCATCGCCGGTATGGTGATTGGTTTGACCAGCATGGTGTTTTATATTTTAAAATTCAAGTTTGGATTCCTGGGTGGAGGCGGTGAAGATGACTGGTGGTTCGGCATCAGCCCGGAAGGATTCGGCACAGTGGCCATGCTCATCAATTTCGCGGTAGCACTGGTAGTTTCCAGGTTTACCCCTGCCCCGCCTGTCTATATCAAAGAAATGATTGACAATATCAGGCGGCCCTAGAAGTTTGAGCAGGACCGGTAAAATTCATAAATTGGTTTCCAACCATAGCTAAAAGCAGATGCAAATAAGATCATTGGAACAATATCACAAGGCTTACCGGAAGAGTGTTGAAACCCCTGAGAACTTCTGGAAGGAGGTAGCGAATGAATTTGTGTGGCGGAAGTCTCCGACCTCTGTGCTGGCTTGGGATTTTAAAAAGCCTGATGTGCGGTGGTTTGCTGATGGGCAGCTGAACATTACCGAAAACTGCCTGGACCGGCACCTTGAGAAAAAAGGTGATCAGACTGCCATTATATGGGAACCTAATGATCCTGATGAGGATGCCAGGCATATTACCTACCGGGATCTTTTTAACCAGGTTTGCCGGTTCGCTAATGTATTGAAAAAGAATGGTGTACAGAAAGGCGATCGTGTTTGTATCTATATGCCAATGGTCCCGGAACTGGCGGTGGCGATCTTAGCATGCGCCCGCATCGGTGCGGTTCATTCGGTAGTGTTTGCAGGATTTTCTTCAAATGCCCTGGCCGATCGAATAAACGATGCAAAATGCAAAATGTTGTTGACCACTGACGGTTCTTTCAGGGGTTCAAAGACCATTGACCTGAAATCCATAGCCGATGAAGGCTTGAAAAAATGCAGATCCATTGAGCGGGTGGTGGTCTTACAACGCACCGGTGAAGACGTGCACATGGAACCGGGAAGGGACTTGTGGTGGCATGATGAAGTGGCCGACGCTGATGATCATTGCCAGGCTGAGGTGATGAACGCGGAAGACCTGTTGTTTATCCTGTATACCTCCGGCTCAACCGGAAAACCAAAAGGGATGGTACATACCTGTGGGGGATATATGGTTTATATCACCTACACCTTTAACACCGTTTTTCAGTACCAGCCTGGAGATATTTACTGGTGTACTGCTGATGTAGGCTGGATTACCGGACACTCCTACATTGTCTACGGACCCTTGTGCGCCGGAGCCACCACGGTTATGTTCGAAGGGGTTCCTTCATATCCTGACATGGGGCGGTTCTGGGAGGTGGTGGCCAAACACAGGATCAATATATTCTATACCGCACCTACCGCGATTCGCGCTTTGGAGAAGGCGGACCTGAGTTTAGTGGAGAAACACGATCTGAGTTCATTGAAAATACTGGGCACCGTGGGTGAACCTATAAATGAGGAAGCCTGGCATTGGTATGATCAGAACATTGGTAAAGGGAAATGCCCCATCGTGGATACCTGGTGGCAGACCGAAACCGGTGGTATGATGATCGCGCCTATTGCGGGAGTTACTCCCCTGAAACCGGCATTTGCCACACTGCCATTGCCAGGGGTACGTCCGGTCTTAGTGGATCAGAATGGGTCCCCCATCGAAGACAATGGGGTGGAAGGAAGGCTGTGTATAAGCTTTCCCTGGCCTTCCATGGCCCGTACTATTTACGGGGATCATAACCGGTACCGGGAAACCTACTTCTCAACCTACCCTGGCTACTATTTTACCGGCGATGGATGCAAAAGGGACCAGAACGGCTACTACCGGATCACCGGCAGGGTTGATGATGTGATCATCGTGTCGGGCCACAACCTGGGAACAGCCGAAATTGAAAGCGCCATAGATGAACACCAAGAGATCGTAGAAACTGCAGTGGTAGGCTTCCCTCATGACATAAAAGGAAACGCCATCTATGCTTATGCCATTACCAGGGGAGCGGTCGATGATGAAGATCTGTTAAGATCGGAGATCCTGAAGCTGGTTTCCCAAACTATCGGTCCTATTGCCAAACCTGACAAGATCCAGTTTGTGCCTGGCCTGCCCAAAACCCGCTCAGGCAAGATCATGCGCCGCATACTGCGCAAAATTGCCTGTGGTGAGTATGACAATTTAGGCGATGTTTCCACTTTGCTGGATCCTTCGGTGGTGGATCAAATAAAAGCAGGGGCCTTGTGAAAATTGTATTTATCTAATTTTGAGCAAGATAAGGGATGCCTGGGACAGGAATTGCTGCAGGCAATTTTTATTTCGAATATTTGGTTGGTAACCATTCTTCTGGTTATATTAAGGGTTGAACCTAGTTAAATATGAGCCGATTTGTGTTAATTGCGGTATTCTTATTTGCTTTAAGCGCCTGCGCGCCCTACCGCCCTTCCTGTCAGACTAAAGCTGGTAAAAAGAAGCTGGAGTATTACAATTCCATTCAATATAAGAACTCCACCAAAAAATACGCCAAAAATTAAACCGCTCGATTTGCCGGCTACTGACTGGCTGGCTTAACCGGTATCTCAATACTGGTCCTGTCCCAAAACATTTTAACTAAAGCCTGCGGCCCCGATTCGGTTATGGAAATAGTAAATTGGTCCTGGCTTTCGTTGGTTTGAGTAACTGGCACTTTAATTCTTCCCACATCCTTACTAAAATCAGGAGGAGTAGAGCCTGAACGGTCCGCTTCGGTATTGATTCCGATTACCCAATGATCCTCATCTGGAAAAGCATAAAGGGAATAACTGCCTTTTTCTAATGGTTGGCCTCCAAAAATTACGTCCGAATCCAATGTGAGCCTGGTAGCGTCATTTGCACCGAGCCTCCAGTATTTTCCATAAGGCAGTAAAGCCCCGTCATCCACTGTGCCAAAGATCAAACGGTCCCTTTTATAGGGTCTGCAGTATTCAATTTCCATGGAAATGCCTGCCTGCTCGTGTGATTCTACGGCCGCCGGGCTGAGAGACCTGGTGGACAACATGACATAGCTTACATAGCCGATTATCGCCAATAGCAATACCCCTGCGGCCAGTACTATCTTTCGGGTCAAACTCATACTTCTCATTTTCATAAAGGTACACGTTGTCAGCTAATATCCAAAAGTAGGCTGGAATCAACCTGGAAGTTCCATAAATGAATAAAATCAAGAATAAATTGTAAAATATCATGCAAATAATCCGGAAAAATTCAAAAAAATATTACATGGGTGATAATTGTACTAAATGAAGTGAGGGGAGGCGGCTACCAGGATTGCTGACAGGGTATTAATGAAAAAATTATCCCGCTATGAAAACAGCTCCAGGCATTTTTATGGGTCTGATTTCTTTCCTGTCAATTACATTTTTCAGTTGTACCGAGGAGTTACCCAACGTTACCGGGAAGAACCAGCTTTACCTATTAAGTTCTCTATCCGATCAGGATATCGATGGCCAGGTCAAGCTCAGGGAAAGATATGACGGCTCTACTCAATTGGAACTGGCATTAAACAATACAGACCCCAATAGGTCATATTCAGCCTACATATATTTCAGCAATGCATTGGAAGGAGGGCAGATAGCGATTACCCTGACCCCGGTAGACGGCCACTCTAAGAACAGTGTAACCGAGATCAGCCATTTGGATTCCGGGGCCCTTATTACTTATGAAGAGTGGCTTCAGTTTGACGGGCATATTAAGATCCGGGTCGAACAGGATCCAGTTACCTATGTGGCACAGGCGGATATCGGTCTGAATGCATTAACCGGCAGGCGTCAACAGTTTATGTTACACGAAAGTGATATTGAAGGGATTGCAGGTTTATTGACCATTGAAGAACGCAAAAGTGGGTATTCATTGATCACCGTGCAGATGGATGGAAGTATTCCCGGAAAACAGCACCCGGTCACCCTGAATTTTGGTTCCATTATTCAGGAATCCGGTATTGCAGGAATATTAAACCCGGTTGAGGGCAATACCGGTATAGGCAGAACTAATGTTGAACGATTGGATGATGATATGGCCGTTCCCTATGAGGAATTAGTCGATTTTAAAGGATTTGCACGTATACACCTGGGAGATGGGACTGAAATGAATACCATTCTGGCTCAGGGTAATATCGCCTTTATCGAAGATTAATTTTTTTTGTCAACAGCCACGAATATCATAGCTTAGTTGAAAATCAGTGCACCCATGGATCTAAGAAGTGATACGGTGACCAAACCCACTCCAGCGATGCTGGAAGCAATGATCAAGGCTGAGGTAGGAGACGATGTGTTTGACGAAGACCCTACGGTACAGGCGCTGGAAGCCAAAGTCGCCGGCATGTTCGGTAAAGAAACCGCCCTGTTTTGTCCCTCCGGTACCATGACCAACCAGATCGCGGTCCGGGTCAATACCAGCCCTCAGGACCAGGTGATATGCGACCGGACCTCCCATGTGTATAATTATGAAGGCGGGGGAATGGCTTTTAATTCCCTGGTTTCAGCCAGGCTGGTGGACGGGAACCGGGGACGGATTTCCGCGGCGGACGTTTTGGCCAATATAAACCCCGACAACATTCATTTTCCGGTATCCAGATTGGTGGTACTGGAAAATACCGTAAATAAAGGGGGCGGCAGTTATTATGAATTGTCCCGGGTGACGGAGATCAGCCAGGCGGCCCGAAAGCACAACTTAAGGATGCACCTGGATGGTGCCAGATTGTTTAATGCGCTGGCAGTAACCAGGGAAAACCCCGCCGATTGGGGCCGGCAGTTTGACACTATCTCCATCTGCCTGTCCAAGGGATTAGGGGCCCCGGTAGGCTCTGTATTAACCGGGGACCAGGATACTATTTCATTGGCAAAGAGGGTAAGGAAAGTGCTTGGAGGGGGCATGAGACAGTGCGGATACCTGGCGGCTGCCGGTATTTATGCATTGGACCACCATATCGATGCCCTGGCTGAAGATAACCGCAGGGCCGCTGTACTGGGAGGCATCCTGAATGAAATGACCTTCGTAAACAAAGTGCATCCTGTGGATACAAATATCGTGATATTTGAACTAATTGACCATATAAAACCGCAGCAGTTCCTGGACCAACTGGCTGCAGAAGGTATTCGGGCATTGTCATTTGGAGGACAGCAGATAAGATTGGTTACGCACCGGGAGATCACCGATGTCATGGTTGACCGGTTTGGCCAGGCAGTTAAATCCATGGATTACTAGTGTTACAGGACCAAAGACCCTTGGCAGAACGCATGAGGCCCCATCAGATCGATGACCTGTTGGGCCAGCCGCATCTTTTGAGCCAGGGTGCACCCCTGCGTACCGCCATCGAAAGCGGAGCAATTCCCTCTATGATTCTTTGGGGCCCTCCCGGAGTAGGCAAAACTACTTTAGCCAATGTTATTGCGAATCAGGCCAAACGTCCTTTTCATACTCTGAGTGCGGTAAGTTCGGGAGTCAGGGATGTACGTGAGGTAATCGCCCAAGCCAGCCGGCAGCGTGGAGCCATTCTTTTTATAGATGAGATCCACAGGTTTAATAAATCACAGCAGGATGCTTTGCTGGGAGCGGTTGAAAAGGGAGTGATCACCTTAATCGGCGCCACCACTGAAAATCCGTCATTCGAGGTAAACAGCGCTTTGCTTTCCCGTTGCCAGGTTTATGTGTTGAATCCATTAAACAGCAAGGATTTAATTACCATTCTGCAAAAAGCGCTGAAGTCAGAGTACCGGCAGCGTCAGATCGATTTAAAGGAAACCGAGGCATTAATACGGCTGAGCGGGGGAGATGCCAGGAGGTTGTTAAACCTGTTAGAACTGGTGGTAGATACCGGGGAAGAGGAGGTGATAGTAACCGATGAGAAGGTGATTGAGGCTGCACAGCGAAAGATTGCCCTGTACGACAAAAGCGGTGAGCAGCATTACGACATTATTTCGGCATTTATAAAATCGATCAGGGGCAGCGATCCCAATGCGGCGGTCTATTGGCTGGCACGGATGATAGAAGGGGGGGAAGATGTAAAATTCATAGCCCGCAGACTGGTAATCCTGGCTTCCGAGGATATTGGTAATGCCAATCCCACCGCACTGGTAATGGCCACCAACTCTTTTCAGGCGGTAAATATGATCGGATATCCCGAAGCAGAGATCATTTTGTCCCAATGTACTACTTATCTGGCCAGTTCACCAAAGAGCAATGCCAGCTACCTGGCGGTCAAAAATGCCAGGAAGGCTGTCCAGCAATTTGGTGATCTGCCGGTTCCCATGTCATTGAGAAACGCACCTACCAAACTCATGAAAGATGAGGGTTATGGCAAGGGTTATCAATATGCACATGATTATCCCGGAAATTTTGTGGCACATGAATTTCTACCTGGGGAAATACAAGGGACCCGGTTTTATGATCCCGGGGATAATGCCAGAGAGCATGAATTAAGGAAGTGGCTGAAGGCGTTGTGGAAAGATAAATATGGCTATTGAATGTCGAACATACATGTCAGGTTCTGCTCACATAGGAAACTGCCTCAGGCTTCGATTTTGAAGTCCGATCCCGGGAGGTATGGTCAGTCAGCCTGGTGGCGGTATCGTGGGATGATTTGGTGGTCTGTTCAACCCGGTACATTTCAAAACCGTGTTCATGGGTCTGCAATAATTCGTCATAAGGTCCCCTGCTGCCAATGAGTTTGACGAATACCGGGGCTGTTTCTATGGCGATAAACAAGCACAGGATAAACAAATTGGCCCAGTAAATGGGCTCGCTTGTGCCGGTCAGGTTTCCCAAGGCGTCAATCCTGGCGGCAAGTCCATCATATTTTTCTCTTTTTAGTCCGGCGATTTCCTGATTATAAGCTGCCTGTATCATTTCAATATCCCGCTCTTTTCCAGCCACCAGGGAGTCGTTCCAGCTCTTCAGGCTGTTCAGCTCCTGCTCCACCCTGTCGGCATCCTGCTTTTTTACCCGGTAGATGGGGCCCAGGTTCCGTCTCAAGCTTCCCCCGGTGCCGTCTGCTTCCTGTTGCGCGATGATCCTCAATTCGTCCCGCTTTTTTTCCTTTTCAGTTACTTCAGTTTTCAACAGGGCAATCTCCTGGTTGAGCAACCTGATGCCGGGAACAAACCTGGCCTTTATGGTATCTTCCTGTTTTTTGAACAGCGCCTGCTCCATCAATACCAATTCCCCGTTAATCTCCCTTTCAAACATCTTCAACTCCAGCGGTTTTGATATTACAAATGCCAGCAATATGGCCAGGATTATCCTGGGAATGGCAGTCCTGATTTCCTTCCAAACATTTCCTTCCTTTTTCATGCTGGAGACAATATACCGGTCGAGGTTGAAGATCATGGCGCCCCAGATTATCCCGAAAATTACCGCAGGGACCCAGTTGTCAAAAACGGTATATAAGGCATAACCGCCGGCCAGTGCCGCAAATACCCCGGTAAAGAAAACAGTAGCTCCTATTCCGATGTATTTGCTGTTTTCTGTGGGACACCTATTGAGTAGTTCAGGGCTTGCCCCTGAACAAAACCAAAAAAAATCTTTAAGGGAATTCATAAACTACTGTTTAACACACTTAAAAATAACGAAGTCAATTCTGAAATTATTCCATTGCCACTGCGGTTTTCTTAATCGTCCATTGGTCTTAATATCAGCACTTCCTCCGCCAGGGATTCGATCTTCTGCCTGTTCATGTGCTGAGGCCGGAATTCTCCTGAATTATAAAGTGCAGCCTGGTCCCGGTAATGCGGGCTCATCACGTGCCCTGACTGCCCGGTGGGTATAATGCTCAGTGAATTTTCAGGGTTTGCCAGGTCTATCAGCATGCGCATCGAGGGTCCCGACCGGACCTGGTACGGAGTTGAGTATTTATAGAAGTCCATTTTATTGATTACTTCGTCACCCCCTGTCACCGGAAACGGTCCCACGTTGAACAAATAATTGAATGGTTTCTGGCGTCCCAGGGCATGCATGTGTTCCAGAGTATGTACTTTTTCCCAATGCCATTGTTTGGGATCATTTCCAAATTGGTCGCTTAACTGCTCCACGGTCTCAGCGAAACTGCGTTTTATAATTTCTGTGCGGGTTTCAACCACCGCAGTTTTGATATCGTCCCACCATATCGAACTGTCGTTTTTCAGCAGAAACGGGAAAGTGCGGCTGGCGATCAGTGTGGTAGAATAGACCTGATAATTTTCCTCCCCCAATTCATCCAGAAAGGTGTTTTGTTGGATGCGATTAGCCAGGTGATAATAAATGGTAGGTCCGATATCCTTCAGACCATGACTACCCTTCCAGGCAGCCAGCGCCTCGGCCACCTGTTCCTGGTGTTCAATGATATTTCCATCTAGTAAACTCAATATCTGGCGGCTGGTTTCAGGAAAGGCAGGGCTGATATCATCCATTATCATATCTTTGAAGCTTTCCAGGTCCCAATCAGCCCTTTGGGCAAGCAGTTCAGTGATCCTTTGCGCGCGCAATCCGGGATAATAGTAGCCCTGGTGAAAAATGCCCCAGGCGCTGTCCGGCTGGTTGTTGGCCGAATATACAAATCCCCCAGGCGGATTTTCGGATCTGGGGTTTGCCGCGAACGGGTACCATCCCAGGGGATCATCAAGGCCGCTGGCACCATCCAGTATCATCTTGGGTTCTACGTGATCGGGCCTTTTTAATAATCTGGCTACCGTCCACCAGGCGATGTTACCATCCCGGTCTGCATAGGTAATATTGAGCCCGGGAGCTTCCATCAGTGAAATGGACTTCCGGAACTCCTCCATACTGCGGCTGTGGGCCATGCCGTAAGCTGTCTGCAGGGCCTTGCTGGGAAATTTCAAATAGGTCCAGAAAAAACTGACCGGCTGCAGTTCCAATGAATCAACTGTGGCCATGACTTCATTGATAATTGGCCCATGTCTTGACATTGATACATCAAATTCCAGATCTTCCACACCTTTGATCCTGATGGTCTCCTTTCTGGTCTGTAATGGTTCCCAATGGTCCCGGAACCATACTTGGCCCGGGTCTCCAGGGTCTGCTTTTTCCCTGAAGAAATCCATATCGTCATTAGGGAATATGGTAAGGCCCCAGGCGCTGAAATCATTATGGCCCACCAGGCCGAATGGGACCCCTGCCAGATGATTGCCGTAAAAATTGAATCCCGGACTGTTTAGGTGCGCTTCATACCAAACCGCGGGCTGGCTGAATCCGATATGTGCATCATTAGCCAGAATGGGATATCCGGACTGTGTTTTGTCAGGGCCCACTACCCAGGAATTGCTGCCGGTCCAATGGGCCACCGGCAATGACTCCAGAACCCCGGATACCAGGCTGATGATTTCTGATCCCGGAACACTGTCCCCGGAATAGGTGGGAATGGTAGTATTTTCTTTAACTGTATGGAGTACCAGGTCTTTGAGGTATTCGGACCCAAGTTTACCGGAGATGACTGTCATTAGCGGATCGGTGCGCACTGCGGTATTGAAGTTGAATCCCATATAACCTACTACCCGGTAAATATCAACCGGGGTAAAGTCCTCTTTTGGTATGCCCAGCAAAGTAAATTCCGGTGGTGTTTTCCCATGGTGAATAAAGGTATTTATTCCATCAAGGTAAGAATGGGCAGCTTTCTGGTAAGGTTCATGTTTTCCTGACAGGAAAGTGGCGGCTGAAAGTTCGGCAATTTCATTGATGCCCACTGTCCTCAGAAACTGATCGGTTTTGGCCAGGGCAGGTCCAAATATTTCCGCCAGCCTGCCTGCTCCCACCCGGCGCAATAGTTCCATTTGGAATAACCGGTCCTGGGCGTGGACGTACCCTAGCGCAAAATAGGCGTCTTCTTCATTAGCAGCGTAGATATGGGGGATCCCGAAGTTATCAAAGTATATTTTTACCTCATCCTGCAGGCCTTCCAGAAACAATGTGCCCTGGTATTGCGGTTTACCGGAATACAGGTACAGGTACCCTCCGGCCGCTGCCAGCGCCGTCAGCCCTATCAGAACAAAAAAAATCCCTTTGATTACCTTCACCAACAATTAACGGTTGCGCCCATATTGTTCATGGCTGGAAACCCAGTCTGAGCTTGATATGGCCGATGCCAAAGATATTTCGCCGGCCAGTACCGTGGCCGCCACAATTTCTGCAAATTTATTGACTTTGCCCTTACCGTAGCAACCCAACAACTCCAGGCATTCACGTTGTGTGGCCAGGCCCACCCCGCCTCCGTAAGTTGCCACGATCAGGGAGGGAATGGTAATTGATACATACAGGTCCCGTTCAGGAGTTAATTCGGTGTACATTATACCGGCCGAAGACTCGGAGACATTGGCCACATCCTGTCCGGTAGCGATAAAAATAGCGGTAATGGCATTTGCGGAATGGGCGCCGTTATTGTTTGCGCCCGACAGGATAGCCCCTACATTGGAAACCTGGCCATGATAGGTGAGGCTTTCCGGTTCTACCCGCATATGCTCCATCAGCACCTCCCTTTTTAATACCGCTTCTGCGGTAACCCTTTTTCCCCGGGTATGCATGATGTTTACCTGGCTGGCTTTTTTGTCTGTGGCGAGATTGGATTCCAGGTAAAAATGAAATATGCGGTTATCATGGTATTGGTCAAGAATCCAGCTGCAGGCAGCAAAGGTAGCCCGTCCCACCATGTTTTGACCGGCAGCATCGCCGGTAGAGAAATTAAAACGCAGGTAAGCAAATTTGTTCGCCTGATAATCATCTATATACAGGAGCTTTCCAATGCGGGTAGTAGCTTCGGCTTCAGCGGCTATCTGGTCAAAATGCTTCCGCACCCACTTCACAAAATCCCGGGCTCCCCTGGCATCCTCAAATACAAAAACCGGGGCCCTTTGCATGGCGTCCTCAACTATGGTGCACTTGGTCCCTCCACAGGCATTCAATACCTTCATTCCCCGGTTGTAGGAAGCCACCAGTGTACCTTCGGTAGTGGCCAGGGGAATAAGAAAATCACCCCAGGCATGTTCACCCTTCACAGTTATGGGTCCGGCAAAACCGATAGGAATTTGAGCAACCCCGGTAAAATGTTCAATATTTCCCGCCAGTATATTGGGGTCGAAGGAGTACCTCTTTATATGATTAAGCTTAATGTCACAATACTTTTCTATGAATTTCTGCCTGGCTTCTATGGCCTTGGCGCTATAGTCATTATGAGGGTCCCGCGGTATTTTCTGGATGGGTTCATCAGCCTCTGATATGGAACACTGCACTTTGAGAGTTAGCTTGCCGAATGGTTTTGCCCGGAATATAACTTCTATTTGGTGTTTTCCCGGTTTCAGGGGTTCGGTATTGGCTATGAGATCAAATGATTTCCGCAATGGAAAATCCACCGGGGTTTCGCTGGTTATGTCTGATGGTTTCATCAAATGGCCATTGCCGAAATCCATGGTGATATCCTCCAGGGCGATTTCCCTGTCATTGAGTTTTACCTGGATTATTTCCGTTAAAAAGGCATTCTGAAGCCGGTTTTTCAATGAGAATAATACTCCTCCGTTGTAGTTCTTCAGACTTCCGAATGTGTACAACTGTTTTAAAAGTATGCCGGGAATAGCCATGATCTGCAGGCATGTTTGCCTGTGGTAGGTTGACAGGTTTAAAGATAACAAAATGCCTTTTCATGGCAAAGCTATGCGGGAGTACCGGGTTACAGGCTATATCCGGATTGCAGCAGCAACAATACCTGGACCACACCGATAATGAACCCCAAAAAAGCCCCGGCTAATTCAATAAATCGCAACTCTTTCTGAATGACCGACATCATCATATCTTCCAGCTTGTCACTGGTGAAGGAGACTACCTGCTCATAAACCATATTTTCCAGATTTACCATGTCCAGGCGGTGAAAAAATTGATGCGTTATCCTGGGAATGAATGATTCTATCTCCCGGCAGATCTTATCCCTCAGTTGTGTTATCCTTTGGTCTTTGATCAGGGTCTTTAATATGGGGTTAAGCGCTTCAATCTTATCCCTTAAATACTTTTCCACCTCCTCTTCAATAGCAACCCTGATCTGGCCCTGGGTGGCCTGACGGTCAATCTCTTCTTTTAGCTGGTCCATGGAGAGTAATTCTTCTGCTACCAGCCTGGCCATCCTGCGGGCAAGCAGGGATTTTCGTTTTGGAAAAATGCCCTGAACCCGGAATAAAACCAGGTTTATAGGCTTCCTGGGATAAAAAAGCATTTTGATGGCGATATAGTTGGTCACGTAGCCGATTATTGCTGAAATAAAAGGGATGAGGTAGATCATGGTGGATCTTAAGAACGGTTTCGAAGCATTGAGAGCATGAGTAGAACTGACATCACTGCGCATAAAAAATATCCGATCCAGCTCAATACCGGGACATCATAGATCCGGGTGGCTTCAGTTTGATAAATCAGGACTAAAGTGGAGGCCATTAAGAAAGTACAGATCAACAGTGTCAATACCATGCGGTTGGCAATACTGTTCAACTTTTTGGTAACTGGTTCCAGTCCGTGATACTCTACATGGTAATACAGTTCGCCCTTGCGAATTTTTCTGAGGATATATTTTAATTCGGCAGGGAACTTGTTAAGAAATGAAAGTACATGGGACCCGGTAAATAACACATCAGATCCAATATCCTTAAGTGAAAATTGCTCCAGTACCAGTTTACGACCATATGGCTTGAAAAACTCAAAGGTCTTAAAACCCGGATGGATGCGTTTACCGATACCCTCCAGAATAACCAGGGCCCGGAGCATCAGGAAGATATCTCCGGGGACCTTCAGTTTGTAATCGTAAATGATCCTTTGTAACTCAATAGTAAGCGCAGAAATATCGATTTCCTCCAGTTCAAGACTGGAGAATTCCTCAATCAATTCAGCCAGTCTGTATTCAAATGATCTGTTGTCCTGGATATCATGATCGATAGCCAGTTTTCTGAAATTAATGGCCATCGACCGGGGACTTTGGTTGGCCATGGCCAGCAAGATTCCTGCAAAGGCAAGTTTGTCCCGCTTCAGCAGTTTCCCGGTCATTCCGAAATCGATCAGGCAAATGACGCCGCTTTTTTGTACCAGTACATTTCCCGGATGAGGGTCTGCATGGAAATATCCGAACTCGAAGATTTGTTTTAAATAGATATCTATGCCTCTTTCCGCAATTTCGTGGGGGTCCAGGCCCCATTCGATCATCTGATCGGTATCGGTAATTTTGCAGCCATGGACCAGTTCCATGAAAAGCACCTTCTCCCCGGATAGTTCCTTGAAGGGTTTGGGTACGGTAAAACTGGTCTCCTTTTTATAGAAATTCCTGAAATGGATCAGGTTCCGGGCTTCTGCAGTAAAGTCAAGTTCCTTTAAAAGGGTCTTTTCCACGGTTTTTAGAATTTCATCGGGGTTAAGTATACCCTGCTTCTTGAGATAGTTTTCCGTTAGCCTTACCATTTCCCGCAGTAATTCCAGGTCAGTAATTACCAACTGTTTTACTCCCGGTCTGCGCACTTTAATCACCACATCCTGTCCGCTTTTCAGGCGGGCCCGGTGCACCTGACCTATAGAAGCTGACCCCAGGGGCTTCTCTTCAAAATATGTCAACAGGTCATCAATTTTTTCTCCGGTTTCTTCTTCGATTATCCGTATGGCCTCTTCAGCAGGGAAGGGCGGTACTTCATTTTGCAGTTTCTCCAATTCTTTGATCAGGGGCAACGGAAGTATATCCGGGCGGTTGCTAAGCAATTGCCCCAGTTTAATAAAAGTGGCGCCTAACTCCTCGATGACCATCCGGATCCTTTCCCAGCGGGTAAATTCGAATACTGACCGGTCCTGCCTTGACCAGGTGATCTGTCTTTTTTTGGGGATTAAATTTCTGAGCGGGGTATTGACCACAATATCTTCGAAACCATATTTCAGAAAGACCCGGATTACGTTCCGGATCCTGTTAATATTCTTTATGGTTTGTTCGAAAATCACCTTGTAGAAAAAGTTCCCGGTAAAAATAGAAAATTATAGATAAGCCCCGCACTATGACATCAAGATCAGGGTAATAAAAAGGCAGTGCCTTCATTGAAAACACTGCCGGCAGGTTGCATTATTAATATGCTGGTTACTCAGAGGGTTTCTTTACCGCTCTTTTCGGGGTGGCGGGCTTTTTGGCAACCCGTGTTACCTGAGCGGAAACCTGGGACATTTTCGATACTTTGTTCTCCAATGCCTTAACTCTTTTGTTCAAATCCAGGATCTCTTTAGCCTTGGAGAAATCAAATTTCTTAATTATATCCTCGGTTATCCTGGTGAGTTGGGATTCAAAATTCTTCTTCTTGGATTCCGTTTTTTTAAAAAAATCATCGACGATCTTTTTTCCCTCCTGTTCGCTTATTTTCTCTTCGTCCACTAATTTGTCAATACTCTTTTGCAGCTTTTCTGCTGTCAGGGAGGCTAGTCCTACTCCGGTATATACGAATTTCTTAATTAAATCTTCCATTGTGCCAGGTAATTGGTTAAAATTGATCTAAATCAGTAAAGCCATGCTTGCGGTAATAGTATGCATGCATAACATTTTTATGTTGCAATAATAGTTAGCAATTTACAAAAAATCAATCCTTTTGTTTAGAATTTACCCTGGTGAAATTTAATGCCATCAAATCATTCAAATACTGATGTTAACAGTTTGACGCCAGAACTGGCAGCACAGTATGAGGTGTTAAATCAGCAAATCGACCCGGCCTATGCCGAAAGCCTGGTAAAAAACGTGCTGGGTCCCATCAACCGGGAATATTTCAAGAGCAGATTTATTGGTTTTGAAAATTTGCCTGAAAGAAATAATCCCGGGCGGCCCCTGGTCTATGTCAGCAATCATTCCGGCATGGCTTTCCCCTGGGATGCTATAATATTTACCGCCAGGATGTTTGAAAAGGCCGGTTTCCGTTTTCTGAATGCCGTGAGGCCCTTGTCCGCACCCGCGTTGTCCCAGAGCAACCTGATGAATCCTTTTCTCATCAGGGATTTCTGGAAAATTAACGGAGCGGTAGAGGCCAGGTTTGAGAATTTTGAGATCATGATGCATTACCCGGACTCCAATATCCTGATCTACCCTGAGGGTGTGCCGGGAATCGGCAAAGGCTACAATCGAAAGTACCAACTACAAAGATTCGCTACCTCCTTTGTCAGGCTTTCCCTGAAGTATAAAACAGATATTATCCCCGTTTCAACGGTTAACGGAGAATATATCAACCCTTATGTTCTGAGCTGGCCCTGGTTGAATAAATGGTTCGGCAAAATCGGGATCCCTTTTTTTCCCGTGGGTTTTCATACCCTGCTGCTGGTGCTTTTTCCCTGGTTATTTTACTACGGACTGCCCGCCAGATTGACCTATGTAATGGGCAAAAGGATCAAACCCTATGAATTGATCGATAAGCCCTATGAAGAACTGACACACGAAGATATAGAACAGGTGCGTGACCACATCAAAGCCACCATGCAGGAAGAGCTGAACCGGGCGGTGGAAGGTTATGGCCTGAAAAGATATTCACCGGGGAAAATTGCCGGTCGCAACCTGACCCGGATACTAAAACTGTTTTACCACTCGCCCCCTGGATGGCCCTTATTATTCTATGAACACCACCGGTTGTACAGGAAAAATCAGGGCAGGCCTTTTACCATGAAAATAACTATGTGGTCAGGACTGAAATTGTTGTTCAGAAACCTCTTCACTTTATTTTACTATCTACCGGTGATTGGCTGGATTCCCCTATTGATAAAGGGCTACTGGAAGCACGATGTAAAATAAAATCCCAGTTGTTTTTTAATCTCTTTGGGCAATTCAGGCAATGATGACCGGGGGATAAGCAGTGTGGTAATATTGTGCAGGTCCTTAAACACATGGTGACTGGCGGCGGTTTTTAACAGGTAATCATGACCCGAAGACCCTCCTGTGCCGGGTTTTTTCCCCAGAAGGTTCATGGTCATTTGTGCATGCCGGTAGCGCCAGGTGGTGAACAGCTCATCGATGGAGATCAGGCGTTGCAGCAGGTTGTAGGGCATCTGAAGAATGGGTTCTTCCTGGTACAGGTTTATCAGCAGCGCAGCCAATGTGGCCTTATAACTGAGTTTTACAGCTCCCTGCTTCAGTAATTTTTGATATTCATCCTGATCCAGTATGCGTTGGAAGAACAGTTCATTCTCATCGATCATGGCAAAGCGCATCTTTTTTTCGTCAGCGGACATATCAGTGTTATTACTGACCGCGGTCCTTTCCTGATCAAACATGCGTTGTACTGCTCTCTCATACTCTTCCAGGAAATTGAAATTTTCCATGGTGAGAAAAGGTGTCCTCTCCAGCCAGGCGGTCACTGCTTCCAATAACGACTTTCCGTCTTCAATTTCTTTAAGCCGTTTTTTCTGCTGTTCGCTAAAAAAATCAGTATATCTGACGTTCCCGTAAGTGGCCCGGTGCTCTTTCTTTAACCCCAGCATAACCTCGATCAGGCGGAACTGGAAACTTTGAAATCCCGATGCCGGGAAAAGCAATCCCCTGAATTCCAGGAAGTCCTGAGATGTCATGGTTTCCAGCACCCTGATCTGCTGCACCAGTATTTTCTGGATCTCTATAACCCGGTCCAGGTCTGCTACCGCCAGCCCAATGTTCCTTTCATCAACCCTGTCCTGATCGAACATGTTCAAAACCGCTTGCAATTCATGTATTACCTGTTTGAACCACAGTTCATAGATCTGATGGATTATGATGAACAGCGTTTCATCGTGAGCCGGTTCCGCTCTGGTTTCGGCGCTCAGGAGCTTTTGGGCATTCAGGATTTTATCCAGCTGCAGGTAGGTTTCGTAGTGAACCGGTTCTTGCTTTTCGCTCATGGTATAAATATAGTACCTGATTCAGTGGAAAATATTAAAACAGATGTAGAAAATACAGGATCGGAGTTTACCGGTCCAATATTTTAAGCAGCCGTTCCGGGTAATCTGTAATGATCCCGTCTACTCCCAAGTCAATATATTTTTTCATGTCCTCCGGATCGTTTACCGTCCAGGGAATTATGGCAATATTTTTCCGGTGAAGGTAGGTTATCATTGAGTCCGTGACCAATGAATAACGCGGGCTGTAAATATCCGGTTCAAATCCCAGCCGGATGAAATCGTGAACCGGATTGACGGTGCTATTTACCAGGAGTGCGATAGTAATATTGGCATCCTGTTTTCTTAGTTCTATCAGTGTCCTGGGATCAAAAGACTGAATCATGGTGCGGTCAGCAATACCGTGATGTTTCACTACTTTCAGCACCAGCTCAATAAATACGGCGGGTTCAGGATGGAAAATCCCGTCAAACGCTCTCATTGATTTAGTCTCTATATTGTATTTGATCAAAGGGAGTTTCAATTCACTCCTCCTTTCTTCCACCGCCGTAATAACTTCCGACAGTAATGGTTTGGGGCCGGGCAGTGATTTTTGAAGGGGAAATCCCGGAGCAGTCTTCGAACCGCAATCGTATTGTTGTATCTGACGGTAAGTCATCTGGTACATATTATATTGAAATTGTGAGGCCGAGTCAATCTCGTTCCCCAAACTGTCCACACAGATCTGATGGGAAATAAAAGGTTCATGGGAAAGCACTACCTGATGATCTTTGCTGATCACTACATCCATTTCCAGGGTGTTCACGCCCCATTCCAGCGCCTGAATAAAACCGGCTACAGAATTCTCCGGCAACGATCCTCGGCATCCACGGTGCCCCTGGACATCCAGTTCCCCGGATAATGGTTTACCGTAATCCCGTCCAGGTCCGCAGCTTTGAATGAAAACCATGGCTGAAATTAAAATCTTAAAAATTGCCTTCATATCATTTCAGTGGCTGATTTTATAATCCGGTGCCATTCCGCGGTTTCTTCGACTTCATTAATCGTTACTGGTGGTTTTGGATCCAATTCATAGGACCGCAGCGGATATTCCCACCAGCCTACCGAATGCCAGCGCCCGAATTTGTATCCTACATGGTGGTAGGTCCCTAGCCAGGTGAATCCGAAGGACTCATGGAATGCCACACTGGTGTCATTAGGCAGGGTAATCCCGGCTAAGGCAGTATAAAAACCCTGAAGTTTTAAGATTTCAGCAAGGGCAGTGTAGAGCGCCCGGGCAATTCCTTTTCGATGGTAACGGGGATCCATATAAACAGACAGTTCTACCGACCACTGGTAGGCTTCCCGGCTGCGATGCGGTCCCGCGTAGGCATAGCCTGACAGGTACCGGTCATCCATACAAACCAGCCAGGGTAAACGCTCCCGGATCTTTGAAACCCTGGCCTGAAACTCCTCAATACCGGGGACCGTGAATTCAAAGGAGGTAGCGGTTTTTTCTATGACCGGGGCATAGATATCAAGCATGGGTTGGCTATCGGTGTTGTTTGCTTGCCGGATCTCGTACATAGTTCCGTAAATTAGGAATTAGGAATTAGGAATGGAAATCCTCTTCAGTACAAGCCAACTGGCATAAAAATTGTGTCTGCTTGGCTTAACAACTTCCCTCTGCATGACATACGCATACTTTTGTTTCATTTCTAAAATAAAGGTGTTATGCGTAATTATAGTTTGGTTGTCCTTTTAGCAATTGCAGGTATATTATTTACCTGTGAGGAACCTGAAGTGATCGAGCCCATACCTGAAAAATTTCCGGGGGTTGACCATCAATTAAAGAAGTACTTTCAAAGATTCGAGGATGAAGCCTTGGCCAGAGGTCTTAATGTGGACCTGACTGCCTCCGGTATTACCGGCATAATCGAGAAAATAGCAGAAGACCGGGTGTTGGGTCGTTGTTCTTTCCCCAGGGCCCAGCCGAACCAGGTGACGGTAGACCTGGACTTTTGGTCCCGGGGGTCCGATCTGTTCAGGGAGTTTGTGGTGTTTCATGAACTCGGACATTGCTATTTGTTCCGGCCCCATCTGGAGGACCGCCTTTCCAATGGCGCCTGTTCCAGCATCATGCGTAGTGGTAACGGGCCCTGCCTTGACAATTATTCTTCCAGGACCAGGGACTTCTATATAAATGAACTGTTCAACCAGCGTCTGCAGGCATCGGCAGGACCCTAGGTTTGCCCGTCAGAACAACAGGTAAAGTTGTGCCAGGCCCGCCAATCCCCCCAGGATGGCGCCTACGGTAATGAGTTTCCATTCATTTTCCTCGAAGATGGGGTGTAAGAACCCCGCAAATTCTGCCGGTGGAAGGGCCTGCATCCTGGTCCTTAGGGTGCTTTCCAGGTCAAGCGCCTGTTCGGTATAATTATAAACCCTGCTGATAATGATCCTGAGATCCTCTTTGAAACTTGAGAAAGCTATGTTTTTCATAATTTCATATTTTCTGGATCCGGTAACCAGTTGCAATATTTCTTTTGATCTGCCCGCTGCCAGATCAATTATTTTGGTCACGTGTTTTTTGATCAGTTCCATGACGTGCTCTGATTTGGTTCCGTAAAAAATACTGTCGAATATTTTGGATGAGGTCAAAATTTGCCCGGCGATAATAGCGGCATACTCTGCCGAAACTTCATTCTGTCGTTTGATAAACAAACCCTGGATCTGAAGATTGCCAACTTTCCAGGGCTTTGCAGGTTTAAAGATAAGTTTCAAAGCCAGCCAGTTGGTAGTGAATCCCACCAGAATACCGGCAAGCGGCAGCAACCAAACCGGTTGTATATTATACCATATTACCATTTGAATGAGGCCGAACAAGAACCCAAAATAGGCCCCGGACCTTTCAATAAACCTGAATTCCTCAATGCCGCATTTTATAAAGATCTTGTTCAGCAATCCTTTATCAGCCACCAGGGTGGAGATCACCATGGCCCGGAGATCAAAAAACTTATTGACATTTTTGTTGATTTCCTGCATGAATTCCTCTACCGTGACCGGCAGATCTTCATTTACCCGGTGATGCAGCTGTTTCCTGACAGGATCAGGCAACCGGGCCCAAACAGCCGGGGCCTGGGTTTTCATGACCTCTTCGATAATCTTTTTTGAGACCCGTTCAAGTTCCGGGGACATTTCCTCTACCACCCGGTGGGAGTCTATTTGACGGAATTGTTCTTCAATTTTAACCAGGTTTTTGGTTATCAGGTCTACCGCTTTGCCGGCCATGACTCCAGCCTTCGATGGGATAATCCCCTGCCAACCCAGATAGGGTGGAATTCCCTTAAACTCCAGGGGGTAGAAGGTCATTCGAAGGGCCAGTACATTGGTAGCCCATCCCACAATAGCACTTATGAATGGAATCAGACCATAGGTCCAATTTTCCAGAATGAAATCCATTGGGCAATACTTTCCGGTATACTGCACGAACCGCAGTCCGGCACAAACTAACAATTATTTCTTAATCGCCAGCCGTTTAATGGTTCCCCAACAGCATTTCTTCAAACTTTGCGAAAGTATGCTCAGGGTTGATACCGCAACTGAGGTGGTAATTTATATGGTCCACCAGATCATCGACCACTGCGGAGGCAAAGTCCAGCTGGTTAACCAGCTGCTTACATACCTGTTTTTCCCGGGGATCGATCTCTCCGTCGATCATCATGACCCAGACAAAGTCAAAGATCATCCTGAAGCGCTGATAATAGTTGTCCGGGATCATTAAGGTCGGTTGTACCTGGGATTGCTTTAACCGCAGGAAATCCTGGTTATCTATTCCCATTTTCCGGGCGATCAGCAGCAGGTATTCCTCCTCCCTGGCGTCCAGATGGGCATCTGCAAAAGCAATCAGGAAGAGCTGTTTCAGATAGTTCTTTTTCTGATCAGAATAAATCATCCGCCTCAATAAAAAAATGTAGTTTGAAAGTATCGAAACAGCGGACAACGAACTAAAGAAAAGTTGAAGCTTCATCCCATATGTAATAATTAGCGGGAATCAGTGCTTTCAGGAAAACAGGGTATCTGAATACCCCTTCATGTAAGGTTATTCATTGAAATACCAAATATCATGGGCCAGCTATCCTGTGCGGATCATTTCTTAAGGGCGGATAACATCGTATTTTGAGTTTATTCGTGGTCTGGCATCTATTTTCAATCATAATATGGAATAATCTCAACCGGGTAAGTTATAAATGGGAATACCTTGGGGAACTGCGTTGAGGTTCATAAATTCGTGCATCAAGAAATTTTTAATTACGGTTTAAACTCAGAAATATGTTTAGCAAAGCAGAAACTCACAGCATGGCAGAATCCAATACGATCATTGGAAAGGGTACCACCTTAGATGGCAATATCGAATCTTCCGACAATCTTCGGGTCGAAGGCACATTAAAGGGGGTCATAAAAACCAAATCTAAAATTGTTTTGGGGGCATCTGCGGTAGTAGAAGGGGATATATACGCCAGGAATGCTGAAGTACAGGGAACAGTGAAAGGCAAGCTCGAGGTTACTGAGCTGCTGATTCTGGGTGAAGGTTGCAAAGTACAGGGAGACATCGTGACCAACAAACTGGAAGTCAGGGATGGGGCCTCCTTCAATGGAGATTGCTCAATGGGGGTCAAGACCAAGGAAATCAGATTGGAGAAGAGCCCTACGGAAACTCCCAGTCTGATGGCAGCCAATTAAGGATTTTAAGCATCTAGCTGAGTATTTTTTAATATATGCAGGCTGAAAAATTCGAATTTTTAGCCTGCAATTTTTTTGCCCGACGCCCGGTAACTCTTTTTCTCTAAAAATTGCCTTATCTTTAACTCTTTATAATAAGGCAGTTTGCAGATGGGTTCAGTTTCCCAGGTAGATAACAAAGAAATAACAGAGTTCCTCAAAGAACTATTGATACGGCAACTGCACGGGTCTGCCAGCCAATGGCTAAGTACCAGGCTTGAATCGCTTCAACAAAATCCCCAACGAAGAGACTTATATCTGACTTTTAGCGCAGTGCCGCGTTTTTTGGGGAAGGGCCAGCTCGAATTGACCGGGGAAGATCTAAAGCAGGCGGAAAACATAAGGAAGGGGTTTAATTTAACCGGTTGGACAGTGCCTCAGGCAGCAAGGGTATTAATCGTTTGTTCATATTCTTATTCAAATCCGGAATCATTCATTGAAGTGCTGGACCAGTTGTTTGGTGCCGCCGAAGTCAGCGAACTGGTGGCCCTGTACAGCGCCCTGCCGGTCCTGCCTTATCCAGAAAAACTGAAAGCCAGGGCCTCCGAAGGTATCAGGACTAATATGTCGGTAGTGTTTGATGCCGTAGTGCTGAATAACCCTTATCCCAGCGAATACCTGAATGAGGAAGCCTGGAATCAAATGGTGTTAAAGGCGCTTTTTATGGAGCGTCCTTTATACCGGATCTATGGATTGGAGCGCCGCAGTAATTTGAATCTCAGCAAGATGATATCGAACTATGCCCATGAAAGATGGGTAGCCGGCAGGTCAACCTCACCTGAAATGTGGAGGCCCATCGGAGACCAGGGTACCATCAGTATTTACCAGGACCTGGAACGACTGGTATCAATGGACGATCCGGACCAGCAGGCAGCGGCAGTATTGGCAGCCCGGGCCCTGAACACCAGGGAATCCCAGGCATTCCTGGATCAGAACTATTCCCTGGCGCAGCAGGTAAGCAAAAAGAACACTACCTGGGATGAAATCGGCAGACGCTGGATGACAAAGCACCACCAGATGAATTAAATATAACAATATGTTTTTAGATCCGCATGTTCATATGACCTCACGCACCACTGATGATTATCAGGCCATGCGTGATGCCGGGATAGTTGCAATAATTGAGCCTGCTTTCTGGCTGGGACAACCCCGCACCGCGGTAGGTACATTTAAAGACTATTTCAGCAGCCTGGTAGGTTGGGAAAGGTTCCGGGCCGGTCAGTTTGGTATCAGGCACTATTGTACTATTGGATTGAATTCCAAGGAAGCCAATAACCAGGCCCTGGCGGAGCAGGTAATGGAGATATTGCCTTTGTTCGCCTGTAAAGAAGGGGTTGTAGGTATTGGTGAAATTGGATATGACGACCAGACCCCGGCAGAGGAAAAGTATTTCAGGTTACAACTGGAGCTTGCCAAAGAATTAAAACTCCCGGTCCAGATCCATACACCTCACCGTGATAAAAAAAGGGGCACCACCAGGAGCATGGACGTAATTATGGAGCACGGTATCGATCCCGGAATGGTGGTAATAGACCATAATAACGAAGAAACTGTACAGGAAGTACTTGACAGAGGGTTCTGGTGTGCGTTTACCATTTACCCGTTCACCAAGATGGGTAACCAGAGGATGGTGGCAGTGGTAAAGCAGTATGGAAGTGAAAGGATCATTGTGGATAGTTCTGCGGACTGGGGTATCAGCGATCCATTGGCAGTTCCCAAGACCGCCGGATTGATGGCCAAAAGCGGTATAAAAGAAGAGGATATCAGGCTGACCTGTTACCGGAATGCTCTTACCGCCTATGGACAAAGTGGTCAAATGAATGAAAGCGACTGGCTTGAGGTCGAGGCGGTAGATCAAACCCAACTTTTTGAAGGTAACTCGGTTTTACGGGGGCAAAGGCCGGGCGGAAGCTCCGATGTCATAAGTTAGCCCGCAACCCGTTTATGAGTAAATTACGGGCATACCTGGTGTTAATGCGCCCTCCGAATCTGCTTACGGCATTGGCAGATATCCTGGCAGGATTTGCCGCTTCCGCTTCACTGCAACATGTACGTGGCCCTGGTGTCTTTAATTTTATTCAACATCAACTTCCCTGGGAAAAACTCTGCCTTACCGGTTTATCCAGCGTTTGCCTGTATGCCGGAGGGGTGGTGCTCAACGATGTCTTCGATGCAAAACTGGACCAGGTTGAACGACCGGAAAGACCCATTCCGTCCGGTTTGGTGCCACGCACTAATGCCGCAATTATGGGCGGGCTTTTTTTGATAATGGGAGTAATCATGGCATTCCTGTCAAACCGGACCAGTGGCCTGATGGCCTTGATCATAAGCGCACTGGTGTTGTCTTATGATGCTGTTTCAAAGTCCCACCCGATTGCCGGGCCCCTGAATATGGGTCTATGCCGGGGTATGAACCTGCTGCTGGGGGTCTGCATTTTTCCCGGACATCTGACAGAGCTGGGTTTCCTGGCGATAATTCCCATTATCTATGTGGTTGCCATAACCGTTACCTCCAGGGGAGAGGTCCATGGAGGAGACAGGATGAGTTTTAATTTGTCCATGGGGCTGTTTTTGCTAACCGCCTTGATGCTGATCTCGTTGGGTGTGCTGGAGCAGTTTAGCTTGTGGCAATGCCTGATCTATGTGACACTTTTGATGGCAATGGTGATCCCTCCCCTGCTAAGGGCCAGGCGGAGTAATGATCCGGCAATGATTGGAAAAGCGGTAAAATCAGCAGTTTTGGGCCTGATCATACTGGATGCGGCCATTGCCGCCGGTTTTACAGGCTGGTTTTTCGGATTATTGTTGTTAATATTGCTACCTTTTTCAGTCATGTTGGCAAAAGTATTCGCCGTCACCTAAATTAGTTCATGAAAATCCTGCAGCAATCATTTTCTGTTCCATTCCAGTACAACGTATATTTTACCAGGAACCTGTTTGATGCAGGCAACATGACTTTTGTACAGGCGCTTGATACCAGGTTAGGGCCTAAGAAGGTCCTGTTCGTACTGGACCAGGGTATGACTGAGCACCACCCACTACTTGTTCCAAAGATCCGGGATTATGTCAAAGCGCACAGGGGCGAAATTATTGACCTGGGCGAACACATTGCCTTGCCGGGAGGTGAACCATGCAAGAACGACTACAGCTATGTGGATACCATCATTCAGGCCATCAATGATCACGGGATCGACCGTCACTCCTACGTTGCGGCCATTGGGGGTGGGTCCTTACTGGATACAGTGGGTTTGGCAGCAGCCATCAGCCACCGGGGGATACGACTGTTGAGGATACCCACTACGGTTTTGTCACAAAACGATTCGGGTGTAGGAGTAAAGAATGGGGTGAATGCTTTCCGCAAAAAGAATTTTATCGGAAGTTTCGCCCCGCCGGCGGCAGTGATCAACGATCAGGATTTTCTGCATACCCTGGACATCAGGGACTGGAGGTCCGGAATAGCTGAGGGGATCAAAGTTGGCCTCATAAAGGATATTGAGTTTTTTCAATTCATCGAGGATTCCGTGGCATTGCTGAGGGACCGCGATATGGAAGTGATGGACTACCTGATCTTCAGGTGCGCTGAGCTTCACCTGCAGCACATTGCATCAGGAGACGCCTTTGAAATGGGTTCTTCCAGGCCGCTCGATTTTGGTCACTGGTCTGCCCATAAGCTGGAGCAAATCGATGGATACCAGATCCGGCACGGTGAAGCAGTAGCCCTGGGTATGGCGCTGGATGCCATTTATTCATGCCTGGAAAACAGGCTGCCTAAACCTGACCTGGTACGAATTTTAGAATTGCTGAAGTCCCTGGGTTTTGATATGTTCCATGAAGGCCTGCTCGACCCGGCTTTGCTGGATGGTCTGAATGAATTCCGGGAACACCTGGGCGGACAGTTGACGGTAATGCTGCTGGAAAGAATCGGCAAGGGAATTGAGGTGCATAAAATCGACCCGGAACTGGTGTTGAAAAGCGTTAAATTGCTTCAGGGATTTCAAACCAGTCACCGTCTTGATCTATGAAACTTGCCCCTGAAGGTCACCTGACTTACTGTTCCAATATTCATCCAGGAGAAACCTGGCCGGAAGTCTTCCAGGCCTTGAAAACCCATCTGCCGGTGGTCAGGGAGAAGGTGTCCCCTGGGCAGCCAATGGGTATTGGCCTAAGGCTTTCCCACCAGGCCAGCCTTGAACTCCTGGCATGGGGAACCGGTGAATTCACGGATTGGATGAAGCAGCATGGATTCTATGTTTTTACCATGAACGGCTTCCCATATGGGGGATTTCACCGGCAGAAAGTAAAGGACCAGGTACATCAGCCGGACTGGACCACCCCTGAAAGGGTAGATTACACCATCAGGCTGTTCGATATATTGGCCCGGCTGTTGCCAGAAGGCCAGCAGGGCGGGATCAGCACCTCACCTTTGTCCTACAAACACTGGTGGTCCCCGGGGCAGACTGAGGATGTTTTCAGGAGATCAACAGAAAATATCATAAAAGTGCTTAAGCACCTGCATGAATACTACCGGCATCAGGGCATACTAATGCACCTTGATATCGAACCGGAGCCGGACGGACTCATCGAAAACTCAAAGGAGACCGTACAGTATTTTGAGAAGTGGTTGCTGCCCATGGCCCGGGAAACACTGGGAGTAGAATTGGGCTTGAGCCACGAGGAAGTCGACCAGATGGTATTGCGGCATATCACCATTTGTTACGACGTGTGCCACTTCGCGGTGGCTTACGAATCACCGGCCGAGGTTATGCAAAAATTTGAGCAGGCCGGTATCAGCATCGGCAAGATCCAGATCAGTTCCGCCTTAAAAAAGGAATTTTCCGGTCAATCCCGGGCAGAAGTTGAAGCAGCATTCAGAAATTTGGATGAGCCTACCTATTTACACCAGGTGATTGCCCGCGATGCTGATGGTGGGCTTCATCAGTATCCCGACCTGGCACCCGGGCTCAGGTATTTGAACGACTCCCGTATAGTGGAGTGGCGTACCCATTTTCATGTACCGGTATTTGTGCAATCCTATGGAATACTGGAATCCACCCAGGAAGATATTGTAGAGGTACTAAATCTCTGGTCCCGGTCTGGGGTAACCAGTCACCTGGAGGTAGAGACCTATACCTGGGAAGTGCTTCCCAGGGAGTTGCAAACGGAGATAGACCTGTCGATTGCCCGCGAACTGCACTGGGTGCTTGACCAGTTAAAAAGTTCATAAAGGCATGCAAAGGACGGTTGTCATCAATGTGGTAGGTTTAAGTGACCGGGTGATCGGGGAAAATACACCTTTTATTCATCAGTGGGCAGCACAAAAGGCAAAGCGCTATGTTGAACCGCTGGTGCCGGCAGTAACCTGTTCCATGCAGTCCACCTATCTGACCGGGAAACCTCCTGCTGAGCACGGGATCGTGGGCAATGGCTGGTATTCCAGGGAGGAATGTGAGGTTAAATTCTGGAAGCAGTCCAACAAACTGGTGCAGGCCCCCAAGATCTGGAAAGCGGCCAGGAAAGCGGACCCCGGTTTTACCTGCGCCAACCTGTTCTGGTGGTACAATATGTATTCGTCGGTTGACTACTCAGTGACCCCCCGCCCCAACTACCTGGCTGACGGGCGCAAAATACCCGATGTCTATTCACATCCTCCCCAGCTTAGAGAGCACCTGCAAAAAAAACTGGGGCAGTTCCCCCTATTCGAATTTTGGGGCCCCAGGACCAGTATCCGTTCCAGTAAATGGATCGCGGATGCCGCCATGTTCACTGAACAACTGGCCCACCCCACACTAACCCTGGTATATCTGCCCCATTTGGATTATTGTCTGCAAAAGTTTGGTCATGATAACGGGACCATCAAGACTGATCTAGGTGAGATTGATGACCTGGTCAGGCAGCTGGTAACTTTTTATGAAAGCCGGGAGGTCAGGGTGGCGCTGCTTTCCGAATACGGGATCACCGATGTGTCAAAAGCTGTTTCATTGAACCGGGTTTTAAGGAAAAATAACTGGCTGCAGGTGCGTGAGGAACGGGGTTTGGAACTGCTGGATGCCGGCGCCAGCAGAGCCTTTGCGGTGGCAGACCACCAGGTAGCCCATATTTATATCAGAGATCTGGAAGATGTTGAAGAAGTCAAAAAATTGTTGGAATCGGTGGAAGGGGTGGAAGCAATATGGGGTGTACCGGAGAAGCAGCAGCATGGGCTGGACCACCCACGCAGCGGTGACCTGCTGGCGCTGGCCCGGGAAGATAGCTGGTTTACCTATTACTATTGGCTGGATGACCGGAAGGCCCCTGATTTCGCCCGCACAATAGAGATCCATCGCAAGCCGGGATATGATCCGGTGGAAATGTTTGCTGACCCTGAGATCAGCTGGCTCACTGCCAGGATAGGCTGGAAACTGCTGAAGAAAAAGCTGGGTTTCCGGGTGCTGATGGATATCATCCCACTGGACCCCGCTTTGATCAGGGGATCGCATGGGGTGGTCCCGGCTGATAAAAAGGACTGGCCCCTGGTTATTTCAGAAGGCCCGGCCGGACCGGGCATATTAAAAGCTACCCAGGTGTACAACCTGATCTGGGACCAGCTTACGAACTAGCTGCCACCCCGGCTTTGGATACGAACAGGTGCCAGGCCATGGAGATGGCACAGATCAACAAGCCCAGGGATTCACGCGCCTCTTCGATTGCCGGGGTATACATGCCTTCCTTTAATTGCAGCCCTTCAAAGCTGTCAGGCCACAGCATGAAGGAGCCCGCTACAAAAGCCACCAGGGCTATCCACAAAACCGGTCTGCTTATTTTATTCAGGAAAACCAGCAGCGACAGCAGGGCCGCCGACCCATAGATCAGGATCCAGATCATAGCATCCGGATCATTAGTTTGGTAAATCGCGAAAATAACAAACAGCAGGGTCCAGAAAATAGAACTTATCTTTCTCATAGCTTATAAATATGGCGGCATTATAACACTATGGATAACAAAGAGCAAATTATTGACTTGTTGGATTTTTCTTTGATGTGAGTTTTATTAACTTATTCAGTCATTCAAACCTGTTCTTGTCATGAGTAAATATATTCTGCTGTGTATCGCCTTACTGCTGGTCGCCTGTCAATCCAGGCCCGCCGATGAAACGGAAATGCTACCAGCCGGTGAAGTAGTGGTATTTCAAAATGTGAATGTGGTAACCATGGAAGCCGACACCCCATTGACCGGGCGCACGGTGATAGTGGTTGATGACAGGATACATAAAATTTCCCAGGAGCCTGTTATTGTAGCGGATACAGTGACTGTAATAGACGGTTCCGGGAAATACCTGGTGCCCGGTCTGGCTGAAATGCACGCCCATATCCCCACTCCAGAGGGTGGAGAGGAGCTGATCGAGGAAACCCTGTTTTTGTACCTGGCAGGAGGAGTAACCCTCATTCGCGGCATGCTGGGTCATCCCAGGCACCTGGAACTGCGCGAGCAGGTTGAGGACGGCACCGTGCTGGGACCCCGTATTTATACCTCCGGGCCGTCATTCAACGGCAACACCGCCCCGGATGTGGAAACAGCCACCGGCATGGTGAGAGACCAAAAGGCTGCGGGATACGATTTCCTGAAATTGCATCCGGGTCTCACTCTGGAGGTTTTTGACGCTATGGCGGCCGCTGCCAAGGAAGTGGGTATACCCTATGCAGGGCATGTTTCCCGGGATGTGGGAGTGCGGCATGCCATAGCTTCCGACTATGCCAGCATCGATCATATCGACGGCTATGTAGAAGGGCTGGTGCCCGCCGATGCGGGAGTGAACCCGGAAGACAATGGATTTTTCGGGATCAATTTTACCGATCTGGCAGATGAAAGTCTGTTGCCTGAATTAATAGCTTCTACCGTGGAACATGACGTATGGATCGTGCCCACCCAATGCCTGGCGGAGCGCTGGGCCAGTCCGGTACCGGTTGAAGAGATTATGTCAGATCCTGAAATGGCTTATATGTCCCCTGAAACCCTGGAGAACTGGCAGCAAAGCAAGACCAATATGCTTAGCAATGAGAACTACGATGCGGAGAAAGCCCAAAGGTGGATTGACCTGCGCCGCAGGATTATCAAGCAAATGTATGACAGCGGGGTAGGTGTATTGCTGGGATCAGATGCCCCGCAGGTATTTAATGTGCCGGGTTTTGCTATCCAGCATGAAATCGAAATGTATGTGGCCGCCGGGCTCACCCCCTATGAAGCCCTGATCACCGGCACAGTAAATCCCGCCCGCTATTTCGGCCTGGAAAATGAGCAGGGCATGATCAAGGAAGGTTACAGGGCAGACCTGGTGCTGGTGGAAGGCAACCCGCTGGAGAATATATCAAACCTGGGCAAGAGGGCTGGAGTGATGATCAGGGGCATGTGGTTGCCGAGGGAGGAGCTTGATGAAAAACTGGGGACGATTGCGGAGCAGTATGGGCATTGACAGATGACTCATTCTGCACCAAACTTATACACCTTCCCCCCAATCGAGCAGAAATAGAGTTCCTGCTGGTTATCCACACCAAATGAAGTGATCCGGTGATTGGTATCAAATAGTAATGCATTTTCCGGATTTGCTCCATCGGTTTCCAGTGCCCAAATACGCCCTGAAGTGTAATCGGCATAAATATATTTGCCGGCCAGCATGTTGATGGATCCCCGGTAGACGTAGCCTCCGGTAATGGACCCGTCCCCGTTGCCATGGCTATACCCGAAGTAAGGGGCTATCAATCCGTCCTGGTCGCAGTTGCTGCTTTGGAAGCAATCGTCCGCCTCCATAATTTTCCAGCCATAATTACCGCCATTCTCCACTATACTGATCTCTTCAAACTGGTTCTGGCCCACATCGCCCACCCACAGCTGGCCGGTCTGTGAATCGAAACTCATACGCCAGGGATTTCTGAGGCCATAGGCAAATATTTCTTCCCGGTCACCGGTCTGATTGCCGCTAAAGGGATTGTCTGCGGGAATTCCATAATTGAGGCCGGTATCCGGCTTATCCACATCGATGCGCAGAATACTTCCCAGCAGGGTGGCGGTGTTTTGGCCGTGGCCCTGTGGATCTCCCCCGGATCCGCCATCTCCCACTGCAATATACAAATAGTCATTAGGTCCGAATACCAGCTGGCCCCCGTTGTGATTGCCAAAGGGCTGATTGAACTCAAGCAGCACCAGTTCCGATACCGGATTGGCTGTTTGGTTCGGGGGATCAGCTTCAAACCTGGAGATCCTGGTGGTACTTTGGGAAGTGGTGTAGTTCACATAGAAGTAGCCATTCTGCGGGTACTCCGGGTGAAAGGCCAGTCCCAGCAACCCTTCCTCACCGCCACTATCATCAACCAGTGAAGTGATGTCCAGGAAAATACCGGAGGTTTCAGTCTCGGGATCATTTTCGAATACTCTGATCACTCCAGGCTGCTCCACCACGTATAGGTGGTGATCCCCGGTATGCTGCAAATCCACCGGCCTGTTGAAATCAAGCAGGGGAAAAGCATCAACTACGATCAGGCTGTCTGCCTCCGGACCAGGTATTATTGAAGTGTCCCCATCATCAGAACAGGAAAAAATCCACAAACTTAATATTGCCAGGCTAAAAAATTTCTTCACCATAATTATGTTTGTTATTCAAATAGAACGCATAGAACTTTTTTTTAGTTTTCTAATGAAACCTAAAACCAGGTATTTCAGCCGTGACTTAAGCTGGCTGGGGTTCAACTACCGGGTGCTTATGGAAGCCGCCGACCGGTCAGTTCCATTATACCAGCGAATTAAATTCATTGCCATTTATTCCTCTAACCTGGATGAATTCTTCCGGGTAAGGGTGGCAGCCTGGCGGCGGATCTCGGCTTTAAAGAAAAAGAAGCTCAAACCTGAAATGGCCGTCAGCCCTAAAAGACTGCTGCGCGGTATTTTGAGCGAAGTTGACCGTCAGCAAGACGAATACGGCAAAATCCTCACCAGATCCATACTTCCTGAATTGAAGAAAGCCGGAATAATCCTGTATAAAGGCCAGATCCTTAAATCACATAGAAAAGTCATTAACCGCTATTTCCTGAGTAAGGTACTGTCCTATCTGCAGCCGGTAATGCTCACCGATGAAGAAACAACCCCATTTTTGGAGAACGGAGCTCTGTATTTTATTCTAAGGCTGCAACGGAGCCAGGATGCTGATAGCATACACTACGCATTACTAAATATTCCTTCAGACAGTATTCCCCGGTTCTTCAGCTTACCGGACGTACGATCCAGGCATTACATTATTTACCTGGACGACATCATCAGGTTAAATCTTAGTTACATATTTCCCGGGTACCAGGTATTGGGGTGTTACGCAGTAAAAATGAATCGGGATGCGGATGTTGAAATCGAAGATGAATACTCAGGGGACCTGGTAGGAAAGATCAGGACTCAAATTGAAAAACGGAAGGTTGGGGTACCCACTAGATTTTTATATGATGGAGCCATGTCCGGGGACACCCTGGACTTTATCAGGCTAAAATATCATTTGCAGGAGGAAGATTTTATCAAAGGTGGAAAGTACCACAACCTGAATGATTTCATGGAGTTTCCCAACCCCGTGGCCCCCAGGCTGGAGGAACCGCCCATGCCCTCCCTGGTCAACCATAGCCTGGACCAGGAACCATCCATTTTAGATACCATCAGGGATAACGACCAGATCCTGCATTTTCCCTACGAGAGCTATGACTACGTGCTGCGGTTTTTTAATGAAGCCGCTATTGACCCCAGGGTCACTGAAATAAAAGTAACCCTCTACCGGGTGGCCCAGGATTCCATGATCGCCAATGCCTTGATCAGCGCTGCCAAGAACGGCAAAAAGGTTACGGCCTTTATCGAAGTAAAAGCCAGATTTGACGAAGCCAATAACCTGAAATGGGCGGAGAAAATGGAAACCGCAGGGGTCAAGCTGATTTACAGCCTGCCGGGCCTTAAAGTGCATGCCAAAGTGGCCCTGGTATTGAGAACATTACCGGACAGCCTCCAGGCCTTTGCTTATTTCGGAACCGGTAACTTTCACGAGGGAACTGCCAGGCTGTATTGTGACCATGGACTACTTACTGCCCATCAGGAACTCACCAAAGAACTGCGAAAAGTATTTAAGTTTTTGGAAACGCAGCAGAACCACCAACCGTTCAAGAATCTGCTGGTAGCCCAGCACAATATGCAATCCAGGTTCCTGGAGTTGATAGATCGTGAAATAGAACACCATAAAAAAGGGTCAAGAGCAGCTATCGTCATTAAATTGAATAATATTGAAGACCAGGTGATGATCGACAAGTTATACCAGGCCAGCCAGGCCGGGGTAAAGGTTACTATGATCGTCAGGAGTATCTGCTGCCTGATACCTGGAGCGCCATTCAGTGATAATATTAAGGTGATCAGGCTGGTGGACAGGTTCCTGGAACACGCCAGGATGTTCTATTTTTACAACCTTGGGAATGAAGATCTGTATCTGGCTTCGGCTGACTGGATGAATCGAAACCTTTATCGCAGAATTGAAGTAGGATTTCCCATTTTGAACCAACGCATAAAGAAAGAATTGCTAAAAATTCTAAAATACCAGATGGCGGACAATACCAAAGCCTGTCAATTAAACTCCCAGCAGCAACACCGGCCCAATAATCGCAGCAAAATCAAAGTGAGGGCCCAGGCGGATATCTACCATTGGCTGAAAAAGAAGAGGAGGGAATAATGAATTTGCATTGGGATGATCAGCGAATATTGGATCAAATCAGTAAAAACAATCCGCAGGGCCTGGAGGCTTTGTTCAACCAGTACTATGCATTCCTGGTGCGCACGACGTTTTACCTTACCAACGACCTGGAGATAGCTGAGGATCTGACCCAGGAGGCTTTTATAAAAATATGGGAGAATGGAAGTAAACTGAATAGTGTTGAAAACCTGAAAGCATACCTATCCCGGATGGTTCGAAATAGCGCTTTGGACCATCTGGCCATCCAGGGGATTATTGTGGAGGCTGGAGGGGGTTGAGATCCCCAGTCCCAACCATTTTTCCACGGAAGGCGCGGCTACCGGGGGGATCAGCATGTTCAGTACCCAGGTGATTGCCAGATCGGATTTTCTTACCGGGGCTTTCCCGGCAGAATACGGCAATGCTTTCAGCGGGGTTTTTGATATTCACCTGAGAAAAGGCAACAGTGAAAAACGTGAGTACACCCTGCAGGCAGGCTTTCTGGGCCTGGACGTGGCCGCGGAAGGACCTTTTAAAAAGGATGGCCGGGGGGGATCGTTCCTGTTCAATTACCGCTATAGCACGCTGGGCATTCTGACCAGCCTGGGATTGCTGGACGATGACGCTTCGGATGAGCACAATGTGTTCCAGGACCTAAGTTTTAAGATGTCTTTTCCCACTAAAAAAGCCGGTACATTTTCCCTGTTTGGCATGGGAGGCTTAAGCGCATTTGAAGAGGGCCGTTCCGGGGAATATGAGGACAGAGAAACCTATGATATGGGGGTGGCAGGACTGTCCCACGAATATCCACTTAGCAAGAATACTTATATCAGGTCTTATGTTTCCTGGTCGGGGACCCAGCTGGAGGACAGGTTTGAGTATGAGAATGTGGCTCCCGACATTGATCTGAACCACGCTGAATTCTCAAAATCATATGTAAGGGCAGGAACTACATTGAACAGAAAAATCGATGCACGGCAAATGGTGGAAGCCGGTGTAGTGTTTTCGGCATTGTCCTATGATTTTCAGGAGACCAATACCAACACCTTCAACGAAGATCCTTACAAGCAGGTCACCAGGTTCAGTGACTCCGGAAATTCCGGCAGCTGGCAGGGATTTGGTAATTATAAGTTGCAGGTAACTGATAAATTCCACATGATAGGCGGCCTGCATATACTGCATTTTAATTTCGCCGGGGAGACTTCTGTTGAACCCAGGGCTGGCCTGCATTGGAGATTCCGGGAAAACCAGGAGTTGTCTTTTGGCTTCGGGGAGCACAGCAAGATCGAATCGCTGGAATATTATTTGGGCAGATTCATAAATCCGGATGGCAGCGGGGAACAACTTAACAAAGACCTGAAAATGACTAAAGCCAGACATTTTGTTTTGGGTTACCACCGGCAGCTAACCACCGACTGGTCGTTGAAGTTCGAAACATATTATCAGGACCTGTACCACATTCCGGTGGTTGAAGATACCCGGGGTGAAGACATACCACTTTATCCAAGCTATGCCTCGATCCTATTTTTTGACGGATATACCACACTGCCACTGGTCAACCGTGGTTCCGGCACCAATTACGGGGTCGAACTTACCATGGAAAAGAGATTCTCCAGAGACTATTTTCTGTTGCTTACGGGGGCATTGTACGAGGCGAAATACCGGGGAAGCGATGGTGTCGAACGGGACTCCAGGTTTAACGGCAATTTCAATAATACCGTTTTGGCAGGCAAGGAATTTCATCTGGGCAGGAATGGAAAGAATAATACCATAGGGATCAATATCAGGTCCTCCTGGAGTGGCAACCAGCGATATACCCCCATTGACATACCTTCTTCAGTGCAAGCCGGCTCTGAAGTACGCTTACTGGAAGACGTTTACACCAAATCCTACCCCAATTATTACCGTCTGGATCTGCAGCTAAGTTACCGCAAGAACAAGCCTAAACACACCAGCGAATGGCGGCTGGACATACAAAATGTAACCGATCGCGGCAATGTGCTGCACGACTATTATATACCGGAAAGCCAGACTGTCGGTTTCGAAAGACAGCAGGGATTGATACCGGTATTGAGTTACCGGGTCCAGTTCTAAATTATGTAGTAGCGGTAAACCCGATAGCGATCGGAGTTTGTGAGAGCGCTTTTTCACGGAGTGGCACAGAGAAAATTGAGTTACGCTGAGGGCTTGGTTCTCTGTAGATAGTCAATTGTTCATTGTTAATTGTCCATTGTCAATTTGAACTACTATATTGTATGACAAAAAAAATCGATGAAATATTTATGGTTTACTGCAACTGTTTTAGTTATGCTGGCTGATTGTCAGCCCAGGCAAAAGCCTGAGGCGGACACTCCGGAGGCCGAACCGGTTACACCAGCTATAGAAGCGGAAGGGGTTTTTATTGAAAGCAAGGATCCGTTGCTGGATCAGATCATTGGTCCGGAAGCGAAGGTGGAGGTTTTAGCGGAAGGTTTTGACTGGACCGAAGGTCCCTTGTGGCTTGAGCAGGTGAATAAGCTGATTTTTTCGGACATCCCACCAAATATCATCTATTCCTGGAGCGAAGAAACGGGCAAGGAAATTTATCTAACGCCGTCAGGCTATACCGGTGATGCCGAGAGAGGGGGGGAGGTTGGTTCCAATGGTCTGTTGTTAAACCCTGAGGGAAAGCTGGTGTTATGCCAGCATGGAGACCGCAGGCTGGCGGTAATGAATGCTTCACTGGGATCCCCCGCACCGGATTACGCTACTGTGGTGGACCACTACCAGGGTAAAAAGCTAAACAGCCCCAATGACGCCGCCTTCAGCAGCAGCGGAGATTTATTTTTTACCGATCCGCCCTATGGTCTGGAAGGGAATATAGATGATCCGCTCAAGGAATTGGAGTTCCAGGGTGTTTACAGACTGGATACCCAGGGACAGTTACATTTGTTGACCGATAAAATGAGCAGGCCCAACGGGATTGCCCTGTCGGTAGACGAAAGCAAACTTTATGTGGCCAATTCAGATCCGGACCAAGCCATTTGGATGGAGTTCAATATACTGAAGGATGGCCGGATAGACGAAGGGCGGGTGTTCTACGACGCCACAGAATGGGTGGGGAAAATCAAAGGTCTTCCTGACGGCATGAAAGTGCATCCTTCCGGGACCATTTTTGCCACCGGGCCGGGTGGGGTGTGGATATTTAATGAAGAAGGCAGGCACCTGGGTACCATACACACAGGACAGGCTACCTCCAACTGCGCATTGGGCAATAACAACCAATATTTGTATATCACGGCTGATATGTACCTGATGCGGGTGGCGTTGCTTTAATTACCGGGAGATGGGTCTTTTCCCATGGTCCATGAGGTACTTAAGGTGTTCCAGAACTTTGCCCACTGTGACAATTCCATCTTCTGTTTTTCCCGGTCTGAGAAATGACATCAGGGAACGGTTGCCGGAGCGTATCCTTATGTAGTTTTTATTGTTATCGTCGTTGTACTCTTTCATTTTATTCCATCTGTTTAACTTAACTTAACTATTTAACACACGATAAGCGGTTAGTTGTTCCTTGATAATCACAAAATCCTCCACCACATGAAACGAGTTTCCGAAGGGTTAAAAAATTTGCCTGGCTGCCTGGCTGATTAAAAAAGAATTACGCTACTCGCTTACGGTAATATACGGAAACAACAGTCCCAGGGATTTGGTTATGCACTCTTTTGTACTATTTTTGTGAAAATTTTAAAATAACCACCGTGAGTGTTCTAGTAAGTAAAAACTCCAAAGTAGTTGTACAAGGTTTTACCGGTTCTGAAGGGAGCTTCCACGCCCAGCAGATGATAGATTATGGGACCAATGTGGTGGGGGGCGTTACCCCCGGTAAAGGAGGAATGACCCACCTGGACAGGCCGGTATTTAACACGGTTGCCGACGCAGTGGCAAAAACCGGCGCTGATGTTTCAATAATTTTCGTGCCGCCGGCATTTGCGGCTGATGCCATCATGGAAGCAGCCGATGCAGGCATTAAAGTTATCGTGGCCATTACCGAGGGTATTCCTACCCGGGACATGATCAAAGCCAAGGATTACATAACGCATCGCGGGGTGACCCTGGTAGGTCCGAATTGTCCCGGTATCATTACCCCTGACGAAGCCAAGGTGGGCATAATGCCCGGGTTCATTCACAAAAAAGGTACCGTGGGCATTGTTTCCAGATCGGGAACACTCACCTACGAAGCTGTCGATCAGATCACCAAAGCAGGGCTGGGCCAATCGACCTGTATTGGAATCGGCGGGGATCCCATAATTGGCACCACCACCAAAGATGCGGTTAAGTTATTGATGGAAGATCCTGAAACGGAGGGTATCATCATGATAGGCGAGATCGGGGGGAGTATGGAATCCGATGCATCACGTTGGATTAAGGAAAATGGTACCAAACCGGTGGTGGGATTTGTTGCCGGGCAGACTGCGCCTCCGGGCCGAAGAATGGGCCACGCCGGGGCCATTATCGGGGGGGCCGACGATACTGCTGCAGCTAAAATGAGGATTATGAAAGAATGCGGCCTGCTGGTGGTGGAATCACCGGCGGATATCGGAGAGACCATGGCGAAGGCGCTTAGCAATTAATTAGCAACAGCATACAGGGAGCAGCATACAGGGGTTTCTGCTCCGATTGTGGAGCCCCAGTAAACTGCGGACTGTGTCCCCAGCCCCTGAGCATCACCTGTATGCTGCTCCCTGTATGCTGTTGCTGTATGCTGTATGCTGTTGCTGTATGCTGTTGCTGTTGCCCTTATTTAGCGTAATTAACGGCCCTCATCTCCCGGATTACCGTCACTTTGATCTGGCCGGGATATTGCAGGTCTTTTTCAATTTTCTGGCTGATCTCATAGCTCAGCATTCCCGCTCTCTGGTCATCCACGTTATCGGCATCCACCATTACCCGAAGTTCTCTCCCAGCTTGCATGGCATAACATTTGTTTACACCTTCAAATTCCAGTGCCAGTCCCTCTAACTCTTTCAAACGCTTTAGATAGGATTCGACGATTTCCCGCCTGGCACCAGGACGGGAGCCGGAAATGGCATCACAGGTCTGAACTATGGGCGATATCATTGAAGTCATCTCGATCTCGTCATGGTGAGCCCCTATGGCGTTGCAGACTTCCGGGTTCTCTTTATATTTTTGGGCCAGTTCCATACCCAGTATGGCATGCGGAAGCTCGGGTTCTTCCGGCCATACTTTGCCTATATCATGCAATAAGCCTGCCCTTTTGGCCAATTTGGGATTCAAACCCAGTTCAGCTGCCATGGTAGCTGCCAGCCTGGCTACTTCTTTTGAATGATGCAGCAGGTTTTGACCGTAACTGGACCTGAACCGCATCCGGCCTACCAATTTTATCAGTTCGGGGTGCAGACCGTGTATTCCCAGGTCAATAACAGCCCTCTCGCCCAATTCAACGATCTCTTCTTCAATGTTCATAGTGGTTTTGGATACCACTTCCTCTATCCGGGCAGGGTGTATTCTACCATCGGAAACCAGCCGGTGAAGTGAAAGCCTGGCCACTTCCCTGCGCACAGGATCAAAACCCGAAATTATAATGGCTTCAGGAGTATCGTCTACGATTATTTCAACCCCGGTGGCTGATTCGAGGGTGCGTATGTTGCGGCCTTCCCGGCCAATTATCTTTCCTTTGATGTCGTCACTTTCAATGTTGAAAACAGAGACACAATTCTCAATAGCATGTTCGGTGGCTGTTCGCTGTATGGTTTCGATCACCACTTTCTTGGCCTGCTTGGTTGCAGTTAATTTAGCTTCATCCATAATGTCCTTAATATAGGATGATGCTTCCGTCTGGGCTTCTTCTTTTAGCGTTTCCACCAGCAGCGAACGGGCCTCCTCGGCGGTGATATGGGCTACTTTTTCCAGGTTACTTACCTGTTGCGTTTTCAACTGCTCCAGGTCCTGTTTCTTTCTTTCTACCATGGAGATCTGAGAATCAAGATTTTCCCGGAGACTGTCCAGTTCTGCTTCTTTTCTTTTGAGATGTTCCTGAACCTTTGATTGGTTCTGCTCCCGCTGCTTTAACTTTCGTTCGTTGTTGATAAGTTGATTTTTTTTGCGATTGGCCTCGGTTTCATACTCCTCTTTCAGTTTGAGAAAATGTTCCTTGGCCTGGAGGATCTTTTCTTTCTTAATGCTTTCAGCCTGGCTTTTGGCCTCTTTCAGGAGCAGATCCGATTGGCGGTCCAATTCTTCCTGTTGACGGCTAAGACTTCTTCCAGACTGGAATTTTGCAATAAGAAAACCAACAATCAGGCCGGCAATACCGACCACTGGTATTAATATTAAAGGCTCCATATTCTTCTAGAATCAGGTTAAACTAAATTCAATTGCAGAGGCAGGAGCAGCGAACTATAAACTAATAGAAGTGTATAAACAGATTAGTGGTTATTTTATTTCCGATAGGATGTGGTTGAGATAATTTACTTTGTTAACTACACTCTCATCGATACCGTTATCCGGTACGGTAGACAGCATTTGCTCCATCAGACAATCGAAGGCCACCATAGCCAATAAATCCTGCTTATCATCAATTCCGAACTGGTCACGGTAAGCTTTTAATTTATCATTGATCAACTTACCGGCCTGACGAACCTGGGCCTCATCCTCCAGACTAACTTTCATGGGGTATTCGCGGTCTGCTATTTTGATTCTGACTGAAAGTTCGTCCATATTTTTATGCACTTAGTTGAGCAATGCACTTATCTATCTCCTTGATATAATCGTTGATATATTGTTTGAGCTCTGTAGCATCTTCACCTCCCAATGCAATGTTATCTGCAATAGTACTAATTTTATTTTGATTTTGAAAGTCGCTGATTTGTTGCTCTTTCCTACTCAAAGTGCTTCTTAAATTGCTGTTTTCAGCTTTTAAAATCCTGAGTTGTTCCTGTACAGAATGATGTTCATTCATGAATAACTTGATCTTCCTTTCCAGTAAAGTAAGCTCCTTAATAAGTTGATCTTTTTCCATATTATGTTCTGATAAAGGCACCCAGATCCTGCTCAAAACTGCGCATTAATCTGGACATACAATTGTCAATGATCTTATCGGTTAATGTTTTGTTCTTGTCCTGTAAAATGAAACTCAAAGCATACGCTTTTTTATCCTTGCCGATTTGTTCACCTTCGTAGACGTCAAAAACGTTTATCCTCCTCAAAATTCCTCGCTCAGTTGCCCGGGCGATCCTCTCTATTTCACTAAAAGATACCCGTTTATCTAGTACCAGTGACAAATCCCGGCGAACCTCCGGATATTTGGATACCTCTTTAAATACAATGTCGTCTTTTGACTGCTCAATTAATAACTCCCAATCAATTTCCGCGTAAAAAACTTCCTGCTTGATATCTGCCTGAGCACATACATTAAGGGTTAATTTACCAAATCGGGCGAGAGATTTATCGGGAATTGTGATTGACAATCCGTATTCGAAAATGTCATTTTGTATCACTGCACTATTATAAGCACTTAAATTGAATTTTTCCAAAATTTTCTGAATTACTGAAGAAAGATCATGAAATTCCAATGACCTGGCGCCATCCATCCAGTGGTCTTCCTGATTATTACCGGTCATATAGATTGCCAGAAAGGTATTCTCAACGTATTTGTCAAGTCCGGTTCCTTTGCCGGGATCAAAGCCATAGGTTTTACCGAACTCAAAGAGTTTCAGATTGGTTTGGCGGTGATTTATGTTATAAGCCAGGGATTCCAGGCCAGTAAATAACAACGACTGTCTTAGCACTCCCAACTCCTCGCTAAGTTTATTCAGTATGGTTACATTGGAATTTTCATCAAAGGCCGGATTTTCCAGGGTATAGCCAGGCCTGGTAAGTGAGTTGGTGTAAATTTCGTAAAATCCCAGGGCAGCCAGAATTTTCGCCAGGCCAAACCTGGTCCTGTCCGGGTCGACTGCGGGGAATTCAGCCAAATACGAAGCGCCATAATGCTCCGCCAGTTCAATGTTGTTATATCCGTATATGCGCAGGATCTCCTCAATTACGTCAGCTTCCCTGGTGACTTCAGTTCGATAGGTCGGCGCCAGAACCAGGAATCCTTCAGAGGTCTCATCACTTATTCCGAAATCCAGATCTTTGAGTATCCTGAATATTTCATCCCTGGGAATAGACTGGCCCACCAGCCGGTCGATATGAGCATAGCTCATTTTAATTTTACAGGGTTTGATCTCTTCCGGATAAACATCGACCAGGTCACCTGCTATATTACCCCCGGCAATCTCCTGTATAAGATTAGCAGCACGCTTAAGTGCGGTTACGGTCTGATTGGGATCTGTTCCGCGTTCGAACCGGAAGGATGCATCTGTTTTTAATTCGTGATACTGGGCAGTTTTTCGTACGTAATCAGCATTGAAGCAGGCGCTTTCCAGAAAAATACTTTTAGTTTTTCCGGTCACACCTGACCTGATGCCTCCAAACACCCCGGCAATGCACATTCCGTTCTCTTCACCATCGCAGATCATAAGATCAAAGCTCTTTAATTTTCTTTCTCTCTCATCCAGGGTTACGAAAGTGGTGCCTTCCGCCAGGGTCTTTACCAGCACCGTTTGGCCTTTGATGGCTTCCAGGTCGAAAGCATGCATAGGCTGTCCCATTTCATGCATCACGAAATTTGTGATATCAACTATGTTGTTTATCGGGCTGAGCCCTATGGCTTTCAACCTGGCCTGTAACCAGGCCGGGGAATCAGTTACTTCGATATTTTCAACAGTCAATCCCGAATACCGGGGGCAGGCCTGGTGATTTTCTACTATCACCTTAACGGGGTTTTGCTTTTTAAATGGTTCGAGGGGCTTTAGCTCCGGCCATTTCACCGTTCTGGACAGTAAGGCTTTTAAGTCCCTGGCCACACCCAGATGCGAAATGGCATCAGTACGATTCGGGGTAAGACCAATCTCCAGCACCTGGTCGGTAGTAACTTTGAAGTAGTTGTTTGCAGGGGTGCCCGGAGCCAACTCGGTGTCCAGCACCATAATGCCCCGATGGTCTGTCCCCAGGCCGATTTCATCTTCTGCACAGATCATTCCTTCTGAAACTTCTCCCCTGATTTTTGTACGCTCTATCTTGAAAGGCGATCCGTTTACCGGGAACAGTGTGGTACCTATCGGGGCCACCACCACTTTTTGACCTTCAGCCACATTGGGGGCGCCGCAAACGATGGTCAACGGTTTCTCCGCACCTACATTTACAGTAGCTAAACTTAAACGGTCAGCCTGCGGATGAGGGCCACAGCGCTCAACCAGGCCAATTACCAGTCCGGAAAGACTTCCGCTGATTTCTTCAAATCCGGTTAATCCTTCAACTTCAAGTCCCGACATGGTAAGCAAATCAGCAACTTCGGAAACCGGTTCATTTAGCTCAATATATTCCTTTAGCCAGTTAATGGAGATTTTCATAAAACGATTGGCACAATTTTGAAGCGGGTAAAATTAAACATTTAAATCTAAAAGTTCATTTCTCCCGCCCTGATGGCAATGGATAGTCGGTTTTCAGCCGGTGGCAAAGGACAGCTGTAATCTATGCTGAATACACAAAAAGGATTGTAGGCAAGGTTGAAATCGATAGTGATATTGCTTTTTCCGGTGGATTTAAGGTCAAGGTACCTGCCCCCACCATAAGTTTCCGCCCCGTTGGTAAGGTCTCCAAAGGGAAGGAACAATGTTTCGCTGTCTTCATCTGCTGGCTCTAACAACGTTAGCCTGTTTTCAACCCCTGCCAGTTCAAAGTATGCATATGCGTACTTCCGGTATTGCCTGGTTTCACCGTCACTGGTGGCCATGGAAATCACCGGATGGCCGGGTATGGTTTCCAGGGTGGCACTTATCCTGAATTCAGGGTTAGGTTTAAAAAAATTGAGTCCGGAAAAATTGCCCTTTATCGAGTCGGGTAATGGAGAATCCGCATGATTTTTCATAAAATCATTGGTTTCATCACGATGCTGTGTAATGGTTTGTTCATAGGATAATTCTTCCCCCGGCAGAAAAGAATACCACAGTATTATAACCACTATCAAAGCCCCGATAATTTTAATGATTCGGTTCGAATTCATTGCAGCAATCCCTGGTCGGCAAAGCTAAAATACCCTGTATTAGTGAAAATCAGGTGGTCAATCACTGGAATTTCCATAAGCTTGCCACCGGTAACCAGTTTCCTGGTCAGCCTGATGTCTGCCTCGCTTGGTTTCAGCTGTCCTGACGGATGGTTATGTACCAGTATTAAGGCGCTGGCCAAATGGTCCAGGGCATGTTTAAAGATCAACTTAGGGTCTACCAGGGTGCCGGATACTCCTCCCTGGCTGATTTGCTGAATTTTGATTACAGTATGGGCTCTGTTCAGGTAAATGACCCAAAACATTTCCATTTTCTTGTCCAGCAATTTGGGCTGCATCAGTTTGTAAACATGCTGGGATCCCCCGATCTTGAACCGGCTGGCCGGGACGTAGCCATTCCTTCGGCGGCCAAGTTCCATGGCGCTTAACAGGGCTATGGCTTTGGCCGCCCCAATACCAGGAAATCTTATTAGGTCCCTGTACTCCAGTGCAGCCAGCTGTTCCAGGTCGTGATCTACCGATAACAAGATCTTTCTGGCCAGATCAATGGCATTGTAAGACCCCGATCCCGAACCGATCAGGGTGGCCAATAATTCGGTATCGGATAAATTGCCTGCCCCATTATTGATCAATTTTTCCCTGGGGCGGTCGTCGGAGGCCCATTGGGATATAGGAAGTCTTGTGTGTTCCAAGTTTTTTAAGGCAAGGTAAGATCAGGGGGTGTCGAAAAAAAAAGGCCTTACCATTTTCTGGTAAGACCTTGGTTTGGTTGATCATACTTTAATTAAAACTATAACTGATTAACGTATTTTGTCAATTTGGATTTATTGTTAGCTGCCTTATTTTTATGGATAATGTTTTTCTTTGCTAACTTATCGATCATAGAGGTCACTTTTTTCAGCAATTCTTCCGCTTCTTTCCTGTCAGTAGTGCTTTTCAATTTTTTGACAAAACTACGAGTGGTCTTGACCTGATACCGGTTTATTAGTCTCTTGGCTTCACTCGACCGGATCCTCTTCAATGCTGACTTATGATTTGCCATATATTTCTGTAAGTTTTGGGAGTGCAAATGTAGTATTTAAAATGTTTTTCTCAAAACATGTAATTGAATTTGTGAACAGGTATTTTACCTTCCAAATGAATCACCTGTACCTGCTGCTGTTAGTATTTTTGAGTTTAATAATAACACCGCAACCAGTACCGGTTGCCGCCTGGGGATTTCAACCGCACAGACTTATTAACAGGCATGCCGTCTACACGCTTCCTCCATCCATGATTTCCTTTTATAAACATCATATAAACTATCTATCATCCCAGGCTGTGGCAGCCGATCACCGCCGCTATGCAGTGGCCGAAGAAGGTGCCAGGCACTATATCGATTTGGATTATTATGGGATAGATGTTCCCCGGTATTGGGTCCAGGTCATACAGGAGTTTCACAGGGACAGTATTCAGGAGCACGGATTATTGCCCTGGCATCTGCTGGTGGTAAGAGCCGGATTGGTACAGGCGTTTAAAGATAAGGATACCAAAAACATTTTGAAGATATCGGCAGATGCAGGACATTACCTGGCAGATGCCCATGTACCATTGCATACAACTTCTAATTACAACGGACAGTTTACCAATCAAAAGGGCATCCATGGTTTCTGGGAAACCCGCATTCCCGAGCTGCTGCTCA
>Ga0268386_10000099_pt1 | contig 47345 bp, 31 predicted proteins | sample RVTome_15_FD_200260 | JGI IMG/M metagenome (GOLD analysis project Ga0268386, IMG submission 200260) | Soil microbial communities from uranium-contaminated site in the Upper Colorado River Basin, Wyoming, United States - RVT150D86... ... | reverse complement strand
GCCAACCAGAGCGGCTGCCCGTCCGCGTCCGGTCCCGGCGCGCCCGTTTTATCGGCGGTATCGACAATCTCGAGGTAACGCCGTATCACCTCCGGCGGCGCAACTTCCTCCGGAGTCCGGAACAGGTCCAGCCGGCCTGCCGCTTCCCCCAAATCGGAGCGGCTCGTAAACACCGATACCGGCACCGCGAGCACCAGCCCCGCGATCACCGGCGTGAACCACCAGAAAAACCCCGGCACGTAGAACCAGGCGACGAGACCCGCGCCGATCCCGAGGAGCAGCTGCGAGCCGTGGGTGCGAATCGCCTCTCCCCAGGTCGTTACCCGGTCTTCACGTTGCTGCGTCGGCCAGCCGACGTTCCTGCGGAGCAGGATCGCCGCCACGAACTTCGTCTGGAATATCATCAGCACCGGCGCGGTGATCACCGAGAACAGGCTTTCGAAAATGGCGCTTAAGGTGGCGCACAGCGGCCCGCCGAACAAACGCCACCGCGCCGGCTCGCGGAACAGCAGGATCAACGCAAGTAGCTTCGGCAGGAACAGGATGAACAGCGTCACCAGCAACACCGTCATCAGTTCGAACGCGTAGGAGATCGGCCACACGGGAAAGAGGCTGTGGCCGAAGAAGTAAACCGGGGTCTCCCGGCTCTGCAGCCACGCTTCGACGCCCGCCGCCAAAAGAAACAGGAACCACAACGGCGATGCGAGGTACGACATCACGGCCATGCCGAAGTGGAGGCGGCTCAGGCCCCGCCACCCGCGTGCAGTTACCAGCCGAGCGTGCTGCAGGTTTCCCTGGCACCAGCGCCGGTCACGCTTGGCGTAGTCGATGAGCGTGGGTGGGAGTTCCTCGTAGCTGCCATCGAGCCCGCCGACTACCCAGGCTTCCCAGCCCGCACGCCGCAGCGTCGCGGCTTCCACGAAATCGTGGCTCAGGATAGGCCCCCCGAGGGGCTCCTCTCCGGGGAGCGGCGGCAAGCCGCAGTTCCCGGCGAACGGTTCGACCCGCAGCACCGCGTTGTGCCCGAAATAGCTCGCATCGCCGGCCTGCCAGAAGTTCATGCCGGCGGTATAGAGCGGACCGTAAAGCGCCGCACCGAATTGCAGCACTCGCGCGAACAGCGAACGGTTGTTGACCGGAACCGGTGGCGCCTGCAGGACCCCGATGGACGGGTGCGCCTCCATGAGGTCGATCATGCGCAGCAGCGTGCTGCCGGCCATGAGGCTGTCCGCATCGAGCACGGTCATGTAGCGGTACTTGCCGCCCCAGGAGCGGACGAAATCGGCGATGTTGCCGGCCTTGCGATGGCGATTCTCGGCGCGGTTGCGGTAGAAGATGCGGCCGGCCGCGTCGAGCTCGGCGGTGAGCGTGGCCCACCGAAGTTCTTCCTCGACCTGTATGTCGGGATCGCGCGTGTCGCTCAGGATGAAGAGGTCGAAGGCCTCGCCCTCGCCCGTCGCCGCCAGCGATTCCCAGATCGCCTGGATTCGTGCGAACACATAGCGCGGCGTCTCGTTGTAGACCGGCATGACCAGCGCCGTCCGCGGTCGTTTGCCTCGCGGAATCCGGGGCGCCTCCACGTCGAGGTCGAAGCGCCGGATGCGGAAATAACGAATGACGAATCCCATGAACGCCGTCCAGAAAGCCGTGCAAATCCAGGCGAACAGCACGGCGTAAAGCAGAACCAGCAGAAATTCCAGCGGGCTCAGTCCGCCCCGTTGCATGGAACCGCTCAGCAGAGCGATGGCGATGGTCGTGGTAGCGACGATCAGGAAAGCAAACAGCAGGCGACGCGCGTGCACGCCGCGTGCCGGGCCTGAGTTAGCTGAACCATTTCGGGTTGCGTCTTCGCGGCACTGCGGGCCGTCGGGCCCGGAAGACCGGCCCCGCCGCCACCATCGGAGCCTGTGAAGCTCGATGCTCTGCTCGGGCATCGGCAATGCCGCGCGGGGAGGCGTTGCGGGCGCACGTCTCGGCGGCCTCTGCAGATCATCCGCCGGCTGGTGATCCTCGACCCATTGCACGGTCTCGCGCATGGCGATTTCGATCGGGTTCTCGCCCTGGTGCAACGGCAGCAGTTGCTGTAGCCGTTCGTGAATCTGCGCGACGATCTGCGCCCTGCGGTCTGCGTCCTCTACTCCCGAGGCTTCCAGGTAGGCGTGCATGCGCGGCATGGCCGCGTGCCACAACGGGTTTTCCTCGCGCGGCGCGTCGTGCCGCGGAACCCGCCGATCTGCGATCAGTTCGGGACCCATGTGAACACCCAGGTCTCGGTGAGCACGTCCTGGCCGCGTCGCAGGAAACAGCGGAGATCGGTCGACTGGCCTTCCTCCGGAAGCAGTTCGAAGAACAAGCGCCAGCCGCCCGTGAACCGGTTGTGATGCGCCACCGCTTGCGCAATTTCACCGGTCGACGTGTTGCAAACCGGTTCGATGTTTTGCGCGTTGGGGTTGAGCCTCTTCAGCGACTGGCCGGTGAAATCGATGACGAACTTGCGCCGCGAATGGTCCGGCACGTCGGTCCCGCCGGCGCCGATGCGCGTCGCAAGCGCCCGCCCGCCCAGGAGGCGCGCTTCCGGATTCAGGCCGAAGTGCATCCGGTATTCGAAGTCGAGACTCTGGCCGGCCTCCGGCGACACCGCCGGCGTCCAGTACGCAACGAGGTTGTCGTTGCGTTCGCTCGGACTCGGGATTTCCACGAGTTCGACGTGGCCGCGACCCCACTCGCCTTTCGTTTCGACCCACACGCTCGGGCGCGAATGGTAAACCGCCTCGGTGTCCTGGTAATGATCGTAGTCACGGTCGCGCTGCATCAGGCCGAAACCACGCGGGTTCTCGACCTCGAACGGCGTGATCTGTAGCCGCACCGGGTTCACCGCAGGCCGCCAGATACGCTCGCCGCGTCCGCTCTCGATGACGAGGCCGTCGGAATCGTGCACCTCCGGCCGGAAGTCATCCATGTATCGTTCCGTCACTTCGCCGTGGTAGAACATGCTGGTCAACGGCGCGATGCCGAGCTTTTCGACGGCTTCGCGCATCAGCACCCGTGCCTTGACATCGACGGTGGTCTGGAGCGCCGGCTGGATGACGAAACGGTACGCGCCGGTGGTTCGCGGGCTGTCGAGCAGCGCGAACAAGGTCATGGCCGTATCGCCACGGCCGGGTTTCCTGATCCAGAACTCACGGAACACCGGGAACTCTTCCGGTTTCTCGAGGCCCGTATCGATTGCCAGCCCGCGCGCGGACACGCCGTAGTTCTGGTGCTGGCCGATGGCGCGGAAATAACTTGCACCCAGGAATACGGCGATTTCGTCGAGCCGCTCGTCGGTATGCAGCGGATACAGGACGCGAAAGCCCGCGAAGCCCATGTTCTGCGGCAAACGCGGCGGGACCTGGTTCTTGCCGAAGTCGAACAGGTCACCCGAGAACGGCACCATGCGCGGTCCGATGTTATCCACGACGTTGATGGTGACGCGGTCCGCGTACAGGAAACCGCGGGAGAAAAACTGCAACTGAAACGGCAGGGACTCAAGCGTCCAGAGATTTTTCTCGGGCCTGAAACGAATATCGCGGTACTGGTCGTACTGCATGTCCTTGAAGACCTGCGGAAGCTCCGGCCGGTCCGGCTGGTACGGGCTGCGTGCAAGCTCCTGCGCACGCTGCCAGACGTCTTCAAAGCCGAACGGCTGTTGTTGACTGGCCGCCGGCGCGGGCTGCTGCGCGGCCTGCGAAGCGAACACAGGATGCACGCCGAGCATTGCCACGACGACAACGAATACCGGAATTATTTTTGTGCGCCTTCGAGACACTCATAGCCTCCATGCAATGTGCAGTAATTAGATCAGCGAGCCAGGACCATGCCCGGACCATGGTTTCGTCCCATGCGGCCTCGGACGGCGACATGCTCGCTATTGAGAAATAGGAACTGTAGGAAGTCAGCTTCGGTCGATCGCTGTCGATCAGCCCAAGCCCGGGCTCGTGTCCTGCCCACAGGTTACCCGCGGCAGGACACAAGTGGCCTGTAACGCTCGAATCGGTAGCGTCTGCGCGCGCCTCGCCCTCGCCTCCGATGCATCACGCAGTCACTACCGATTCGAGCGTTACAGGCCACTAGTTAATCAGGATTGCTGCCGCCGGTCCAGAAAGCTTTGACCGTAGCCCATTTGCGACAGGTCGAAAAAAGCCGCCAGGCTCTGGCCTATGTCTGCGAACGTGTCGCGTTTGCCGATAAAACCTGCCTGCAGCCCGGCGCCCGACGCCAGTACGGGGATGTATTCGCGCGTATGGTCGGAACCCGGCCACGCGGGGTCGCAGCCGTGGTCGGCGCAGATGATCAGCAGGTCGTCCTGCTTCATAACACTCAGCAATTCCGGCAGGCGGGCGTCGAAGTACTCCAGCGCCTTCGCGTACCCTTCGATGTCGCGGCGGTGGCCGTAAAGCATGTCGAAGTCGACGAAGTTGGTAAAGACAATGGAACGATCCGGCGCGGTTGCAAGCGCTTGCAGCGTCGCATCGAACAGCGCCGCGTTGCCCGTCGCCTTGATCTTCCTGCTGATGCCCTTGTGCGCGTAGATATCCGCGATCTTGCCGATGCTGATCACTTCCCCGCCGCTCGCAACCAGCTTGTCCAACACCGTCGGCGACGGCGGCGGGACCGTCAGGTCACGCCGGTTGCCGGTGCGCACGAAGTTGCTGCTTTCGGTGCCGATGAACGGGCGCGCGATCACCCGTCCGATGTTGTATTCGTCGACGAGCTTGCGCGCGATCTCACTTAAGTGATAGAGCCGCTCCAGTCCGAACGTTTCCTCGTGGCAGGCGATCTGGAACACGCTGTCTGCAGACGTATACACGATCGGCTTGCCCGTGCGCATGTGCTCTTCGCCGAGCTCCGCGATGATCGTCGTGCCCGACGCATGGCAATTGCCGAGCACTCCCGGCAACTCCGCCTTCTCTATCAGCGCATCCAGAAGTTCTTTCGGGAACGTGTCCTCGTCCTTGGTGAAATAGCCCCACTCGAACAGCACCGGCACGCCGGCCATCTCCCAGTGACCGCTCGGCGTATCCTTGCCGCTGCTCAGTTCTTCGGCGTAACCGTAGGCGCCGGTGATCTCGACGTCGTGGTCGGTGCCGGCCGGAAACTCGCCGGCGCTTTCCTTCGCCGCGTGCAACAGTCCCAGCCGTGCCAGGTTCGGCACCTGGAGCGGACGAGCCGCGGATGCCCGGTACTTGGCGATACTGCCCAACGTGTTCGCGCCTGCGTCGCCGAAGCGTTCGGCGTCTGCGGCGGCGCCGATGCCGAAGGAGTCCAGCATCAGGATTATTGCTCTGGTCATCGTTGGATCATCCGGAGAACCTCGCTGCGGCAGGGAGTGCTCAGGCAGCGGAGTGGTGCATTTCGGCCTCGCCGGCGGGCGGCCGACGATGCCTTGAGGCCGTGGTTGCTCGTGCTGTCAGCCTTGCGGCAAACAGGGGGAGGGTCGGGGGGAGCGTCGAGCGTCGGAGGGAGGGCCAACGGTCGGAGGCAACCTTGCAGCGCAACTTCAATCAACTGCCATTCGCTCATCAATACGCCCGATCCGGCCAGCGTAGCCCTGGAACTCAGGGCCTATTGCAGGGAGAAGAACAATCCCGCGAGCGTCGCGCTCATCAGGTTGGACAGTGTACCGCCTATGACGGCCTTGAGGCCAAGGCGGGCGATGTCTGGCCTCCGGCTGGGGACGATGCTGCCCAGGCCGCCGAGGAGGATGGCGATGGAGGTGAGGTTGGCGAAGCCGCACAGCGCGAAGGTGACGATGACTTGCGTGTGAGGCGTCAGGGATTCCTTTATGCCGACGAAGTTAGCGTAGGCGTAGAACTCGTTGATGACCAGTTTCTGGCCGATCAGGCTGCCTGCTTCCGCCGCTTCGCTCCAGGGAATGCCTATTGCGAAAGCAACCGGAGCGAAAACCTTGCCGAGCAGGAACTGCAGGGTCAGGTCCTCTACGCCGAACCAGCTCCCGATGCCGCCGAGCAGGCCGTTCAACAGAGCGATCATCGCGACGAATGCGAGCAACATCGCGCCGACGTTAAGCGCCAGCGTCAAACCCGTCGCCGCACCGTTGCCGATTGCTTCGAACACGTTGACGGCCTTTTCCTCACCTCCCGTATCCTTCGGGTCGAAGTCCATCTGACGGCCAGTCTCCGGCAGCAGGATCTTCGCCATCAGGAGTCCGCCGGGCGCGCCCATGAAACTGGCGGTGATGAGATATTCGAGTTCGACGCCCATGGTTGCGTACGCAGCCATGACCGCACCGGCGATGGTCGCGCAGCCGCAGGTCATCACGGCAAACAGCTCCGATTCGCTCATGCGCGCAAGGTACGGCTTGACCACCAGCGGCGCTTCGGTGTGCCCGACGAATATGTTGGAGATGGCGGTCATGGACTCGACTTCGCTGGTGCGAAGGAGCCTGTGCAGCGCGCCGCCCAGTATCGACACTACCTTCTGCATCACGCCGAGGTAGTAGAGGACGGACATCAGCGCGGAAAAGAACACGATCACCGGCAGCACGTTGAGCGCGATGGTGAAACCGAGACTTTCGTAGGTGCGCGTTCCGAAGACGAACTGGATGCCGTCATTCCCGTAGTCGATGATATGCTGCACGCCCCGCACCACCCCGCCCAGCAGGTCCCGGCCGAACGGCACGTATAGAATCAGCGCGGCGATGGCGACCTGCAACGTGAACGCCAGCAGGATCGTTCGCTTATTGATGGCCTTGCGGTCCGTCGACAGCAGGTAGGCGATGAGGAGCAGCAGCAGGATGCCGCCGAGGCCGATCAGTGGGCGCATTGTGTGTTCAAAACGGAGGGTTGCCCGCGGGGCGGCAGATAACCGCTCCCTGCGTTATCTGCACTCCCGCCATCCAGGGCGGTCGGCAGATAACCGCTCCCTGCGTTATCTGCACTCCCGCCATCCAGGGCGGTCGGGCTCCGACAGCGCTCTATTCAAAGCTCGTCACTTAGTGGTGCGGCGATTGCGGCACAAAATCGCTTTCGCCGAAGAATTCAATGCGCGTCAGGAACGTGTAGTCGCCCTCGAGCGCCATCAACCCGATCAGGACAACAATCGCGATCGGCGGCGTCAGTATCGCGAGTTTCAATGCCAGCCGCTCCCAGCGCATGTGCATGAAGATGGCGACGATGAAACCCGCCTTGACGAACATGAACACGATGATCAGCGTCCAGCGCAACATGCCCTGGAAGTTCAGGTAATCGACCATGTAGGAGAAAAAGCTCACTACGAACAGCAGTCCCCAGATCCAGAAATAGATGCTCAAGGGATGTTGTTGTCCTTCTTCGTGCGCCATACCGAAACTCTCCCAGCCTGATTACCAGAGATAGAAAAAGGCGAAAATGAACACCCACACGAGATCGACGAAGTGCCAGTAAAGGCCGGCAATTTCGACGATCTCGTAGTTGCCGCCGCGCCGTTCGTAAAAACCGGTCCTGACCCGGGTTGCTACGACGAGCAGGTAAATGACGCCCGCCGACACATGCATGCCGTGGAATCCCGTGATCATGAAAAAGCTCGAGCCGAACTGCGCCGCTCCCATCGGGTTGCCCCACGGCCTGACGCCTTCGTCCACGATCAGCTTGGTCCACTCGAACGCCTGCATGCCGACGAAAGTTGCCCCGAGCGCAGCGGTCGCCACCATCAGCCAGAACGTCTTGTTGCGGTCCTTGCGGTAGCCCATGTTGACGGCCATTGCCATCGTGCCGCTCGACGTGATGAGCACGAAAGTCATGATGGCGATCAGGACCAGAGGTATGGGATCGCCGCCGAAACTGAGCGCGAACACCTCGCTCGGGTACGGCCAGGGTTCCGCCGCCGACATCCGTACCGTCATGTAAGAGACGAGGAAGCAGCTGAAGATGAACGTGTCGCTCAGGAGGAAGATCCACATCATGGCCTTCCCCCAGGGCACCTGGAACGCCTGCTTGTCCGACGAGAAGTCGGCGATAACCCCCCTGGGACCGGCGGGAAGGAGGTCGCCCGCCTTGGTCAATGCAGCTTCTGACATCGGTTCCTTTTCCTTTGCTACGTCGTCAACAGCAAGCCGAACAGCACCGCCCACACAAGCAGCAGGTAGTGCCAGTAAACCGCGCACAACTCGACACTCAGCCGGACGTTGTCCGCTTCCGCGCCGGAGAATACTTTAGCCGTCGAACGCGCCCACACCCACAAGCCGCCCAGGAGGTGCAAGCCATGTACGGCCGTCAGCACGTAGAAGAATGCGCTCGCCGGATTGCTCGTCAGGTAATGGCCGGACGCGTTCAACTGCGTCCATGCAATCAGCTGGCCCCCGAGGAACAGGAAGGTGAACAGGCCGGCGATGACGAGGCCGGGTTTGAGACGGGTTGCCTGTCCCTTGCCTGCCGCATTGCGCGTGAGCTGGTAGGCGATACTGGCGAAAACCAGGAACGCGCTGTTGACCCACAGCAGTTGCGGTTCGCTGACCGGCCGCCAGTCGCCCATCTGCATGCGCATCGCGTAGGCACTGATGAACAGCGCGAACAGCGAGGTCGCCACCGCCAAAAAACTGACCAGGCCGAAGGTCTTGGCCGGGGTGTCGATCGAGGTGCCGGAGACGGCGTCGTCCACGGACCGGGGCACCCACGGCTGCGTGTTGAGCGTCTGGCGCAGCAACCAGCCGATCACGACGAACATGATCGCGGCCAGCAATACGAGCGATACCGTCATCCGGTCAATCCCTGGTAAAACGCTGGTGCACTAACGCTCTCTGCCGTGGTCGCGGCCGACCGGCGCAAGTTCGGCGGGCACGTTCTGCGGGATGTAGTCGTCCGGGTATCCCGGGACGCTGTAATCGTACGCCCAGCGGTGCACTTCCGGCAGCTCGTGTCCCCAGTTGCCGTGCTTGGGTGGCGTATCGGCTGTCTGCCATTCGAGCGTGGTGGCGTGCCATGGGTTCGGGCCGGCCTTCTTGCCGCGACGTAAGGAGGTGATCATGTTGTAGAAGAAGATGAGCTGAGTCAGGGCGACGAAGATCGCGGAGATCGTGATGCTCGCATTGAGCGTATGCGCGGACTCCGGCATGAAGTCGGTGTTGCCCATCGCGAAATAGCGGCGCGGGACGCCGAGGAAGCCGAGGTAATGCATCGGCAGGTAAATGGAGTACGTGCCGAGGAACGTCAGCCAGAAGTGCCAGCGGCCGAGCGTCTCGTTGTACATCTTGCCGGTGATCTTGGGGAACCAGTGGTAGATCGCGCCGAACACCACCAGGATCGGCGATACACCCATGACCATGTGGAAATGCGCCACCACGAAATAGGTGTCGGAGAGCGGCAGGTCGACCACGACGTTGCCCAGGAAAATGCCCGTCAGGCCGCCGTGTACGAACGTGAATATGAAGCCGATTGCGAACAGCATGGGCACACGCAGGTGAATGTTGCCCTGCCACAGGGTCAGCACCCAGTTGTAGACTTTGAGCGCCGTCGGCACGGCGATGATCAGTGTGGTCGTGGCGAAGAAGAAGCCGAAGTAGGGATTCATGCCGCTCACGTACATGTGGTGCGCCCACACGATAAAGCTCAAGCCGCCGATCGCGAGGATGGCCCATACCATCATGCGGTAACCGAAAATGTTCTTGCGCGCGTGCGTCGACAACAGGTCGGAAACGATGCCGAACGCCGGCAGTGCCACGATATAAACTTCCGGGTGGCCGAAGAACCAGAACAGGTGCTGGAACAGGATCGGGCTGCCGCTTTCGTACCCTGTCTGCACGCCCGCCGACACGACCGCCGGCATGAAGAAACTGGTCATCAGGGTCTTGTCGAGCAGCATCATGATCGCACTGACCAGCAACGCCGGGAATGCCAGCAGGCCGAGCACGGTCGCCATGAAGATTCCCCATACCGACAGGGGCATGCGCATCAGCGTCATGCCGCGGCAGCGCGCCTGCAGGATCGTCGTGACGTAGTTGAGCCCGCCCATGGTGAACGCAACGATGAACACGGCCAGCGACACCAGCATGAGAATGATGCCCAGGTCGACGCCCGGCGTGCCGCGCGCGATCGCCTGTGGCGGGTAGAGGGTCCAGCCGGCGCCCGTCGCGCCGCCCGGCACGAAGAAACTCGCCAGCAGGATGATGACCGACACCAGGTACACCCAGTAACTGAGCATATTCATGTACGGGAACACCATGTCCCGCGAGCCGAGCATCAACGGGATCAGGTAGTTGCCGAACCCGCCCAGGAACAATGCCGTCAGCAGGTAGATCACCATGATCATGCCGTGCATGGTGACGAACTGGTAATAGCTTTCGGGGGTGATGAACGAGAAGTTGTCTGGGAAACCGAGCTGCAGTCTCATCATCACGGAGAGGCAAAGGGCTATGACGCCGACGAAGATCGCGGTCAGCCCATACTGTATGGCGATGACCTTATGGTCCTGGCTCCATACATACTTGGTAATGAACGTCTGCGGATCGTGATGCTCGATTTCGTGGTCACGATCTGCGATTGCTACGTATGCCATCAGGCTTTCCTCGAGACTGTTTTCAATACTGGCCGCTGTCGCTGCTGTTCATTGAATCGATGCCGGGTTCCGGGCCGGGTCTGGTCGCGGACCCGGCGACGCTTTCACCCGGCTCCGCCTGCAAGGTATTGATGTAGGCGACGACGTTGTTGATAGCCTGGCCGTCCTGGAAAATCCTTCCCATGAAGCCCATCTGCTTCCCGTAATAGTCTTCCGGGTGCTCGCCGCGGATGCCCTGCTTGAAGTTTTGCAGCTGACGCTCGAGATACCAGTCGTTGATGCCGGCGAGCCGCGGGGCGTTCATCGCCTCGATGCCTTCCCCGTTGGCGCCGTGACAATAGGCGCAAACCGTAAAGCGATCGGCGCCGGCAGCAACATTTCCCTCGATCGTCTGCGCCGTCGGCTGGTCGGGGAACGTCTGGACGTGGGCCACGATGTTGTCTATAGCGGCGTCGGTCGCGAGCGTTGCGGCCATCGGCGCCATCTGCTTGCCGTAGACATCTTCCTCGTGAGTGCCGCGCAATCCCGCCTTGTAATTCTGCAACTGGCGCTTCAAATACCAAGGATCCTGGCCCGCGAGTTTCGGCGCGTTGAGCGCCTGCATTCCCTCGCCCTGCGGCCCGTGACAGGCCGCGCATACGGCGTACTGCGCGGCCCCGGCGGCGGCGTTGGCCTGTACCGGCGCTTCAGTCTCGGCGAAGGTCGGATGCGAACTCGCCCAGGCATCGAAGGCTTCCTGTTCTTCGACCATGACTGCCCCGCGCATCGTGTGGTGCGCGATGCCGCAAAGTTCTTCGCAAAGAACTTCATAGCGACCGGTCTCCGTCGGCGTGAGCCACATGTAGGTCTCCATGCCCGGCACCAGGTCCATCTTGACCCTGAACTGCGCGACCGTGAAATTGTGCAGCACATCCTTGGATCGGAGCCAGATCTTGACCGGCCTGTCCACCGGCAGATGCAACTGGGGGTCCGAAATCAGTACGTCGTCGGCGCCTGCAGGATCCTCAGGATCCATACCAAAAGGGTTGTCCGCGGTGATCAGCTTGAGATTGCTCTCGCCGAATTGACCGTCTTCGCCGGGAAGCCGGTAACTCCAGTGCCATTGCTGACCCACAGCTTCCACTTCGATGGCATCTTCGGGCACTTCGACGAACTTGGCCCAGACGAACAGGCCGGGCGCGAGCATCGCCGCTACGCCGACGGTGGTGAATACGGTCAGCCAGCCCTCGAGTTTCTTGTTTTCGGGCTCGTAGGTGGCACGTTCGTCTTTCCGGTGGCGGTAGCGAATGATCGCATACGCCATGAACAGGTTTACCGCGATGAATACGAAGCCGGTGACCCAGAAGGTAATGCTGATGGTGTCGTCGATCTGGCTCCAGTTGGAAGCGAGCGGCGTAAACGTCCAGGGGCTCAGGAAGTGAAACACGACAGAACCCACGACCAAAAGGATCAACGCAACTGCTAAAGGCATACCTATCGCATCCTTCTATTGTGTCGTTCGCGGTTTTTTTGCGGCAGCCAGACCGGGACCCCTCGCGGGCTCCCTACTGAGTCGCCATCGATTTTTTCGATCGGCTCGCGGTTTTATTCTGAGTGTGTCTCGGTCGTGAGGAATCACCACACGCGGCGAATGCCCCTGCTTCCCCGTCGTCGTCCCTGGACGCCGCATCCCATTAGATACCGGCGAGCTGTGAGAGCGAGGATAGTGGATTCAGTTACCGATTTCCACTATGCGCGGCTGTTTCAACATGTGGAGGGCGCGCCAAAAAACTTTGTCTGTCAAGGAGATAAGAAGCACGATCGGACGATACGGCAGTGTGCTGCACGCGGAGTTCACGGGCGCCGTGGGAATGTTCGTTCAGAACGTGAAATCGAGGTCCTGCTCCACGTTCTTTTTTGCGCGCTCGAAATCCGAGCGCAGATTTTCCAGTTCTTCCTCCAGCGGCCCCGTCAGGTCCGCCGTCTTTGCCCGCAATGGAATCTGGCGCTCCAGTTCGCTGACGTATTCCGGCACGGAATACGCGACGGCCTCTGCCGGTTCAGGACCCCGCCCGGCGAGGCCGCCCCAGTTCACGGCGACTATAGCCACCGCGGACGCCGCCGCGCCGGTCAGGCTCGCGGCAAGCCATAATGGAAAACTGAACTGGCGCCGCGCGGGCGCCGCCGTGCGCGCCGCGCGCAAGGATGCCTGCAGCCGCGCGCTGACGTGAGGCGGAACGTCGACGCGAATTTCAGCGGCGTCGTCCCGCAGCCGTTGCTCGAGATTATCCATAAGCCTTGCCCTCGCTTTGAGTCGCATCATCCTTCCCGAGTTCCAGCGTAAGACGCCGTCGGGCCCGCAATAGCGCGACCCTGGTCCAGGACTGCGGACGTCCCAACGCCCGCGCCACCTCTTTCACCGGCATATCCTCGGCGTAGCGCATCCACAGTGCGGCGTAAACGTCGTCCGACAGCAATCGCTTCGCGGTCAGCCACAGGTTCTCCCGTTCCGCAGCGTCGATGCACTCTTCAAGCGGGTCCGGCGCACTGTCCGCGACGTCGGCATCCGCGGTTGCGTTTCTCCCGTAGTCGCGTGCTGCATTGCGAATCGCAATGCGGTAAAGCCAGGTGCTGAACTGCCACCTCGGGTTGTAGCTCCCGAGGTATCGGTAAGCATTGACGAACGTATCCTGCATCGCGTCCTCCGCATCGGCCCGCGAGGCGCAGCGGGTGATGAGGAAACGCAACAGCCGTACCTGGTAGCGTTCCACCAGCCGCTCGAACGCCGGCGCGGACCCGCGCAATGCCTCCGACACCAGCTGCTCATCCGTCGGCACTCTCGGTTACTTCTCGTGGAAATGCCGATTGCGTTTCATGAAGGAATGGCTCTTAGTCAAGCGTTTCGGTTAAGCGTTTCGGTCTCTGCCTCAGGGGCAGAGACCTAAGGTCGTGGTTGCTCGCGCTATTAGGTGCCATTCATGAACGAAGGGCACTCACTTAACGCCAACTGACGACCCGAGGCATCAACGCGCCGCAGTCGCCACATGCAGCACCGCGACAACCTTTATCGTCAAGTGCCGTTCGTTCATGAACAATGCAAGCGGGCATTTGTCTGCCGTGACCGCTAGTCTTCAAGGACTCTGATGACCAGCTCCGGGTTGATGACGGCGTTGATCGAGAGAATCTTGTCCTTTACCTCGATCTTCGTGTTCTGTATCAGGGTCAGGATATCCGGATCGAGGCTCTCGTCCAGTGCCTTTAGGCTGATCAGTCCGTTGATGATGCCCCCCAGGGACTGCGCCATCGTCGGTTCGTGTGAGACGAGTTGCGCCTCGACGGCGAGAAGGCCGTTGCGGTCGGAGACCAGGAGCGCGACCAGTTCAGTGTTGCGCAGGATGTTCGAGTCCCAGCCTTCATCGTCCTCGTCGGTAAATTGTGCTGTGCGTACGCCGGCCTGGACGAAGCTCTTGTCCGCCGTGAGAACGAGCAGGGCGCCGGGGTGGCTCTGGTTGCCGGCGATCCGGCCACCGCTATCGAGCAGGGCTTTTAGCTGCTCCGCGTCGGAGGCTACGATTACCTTGTTTTCAACGTCGAAACTGAAATAGGCCGACTTCTCGAGGTCGTCGAATCTCCGGTTTTCGTCAGACCGCGTCTGCTGGCGCTCGGCATGATAGTAGGTCCTGCCGTCATGCTTCAGCGTTTCGAGCTTCGAGTCTGCCGCGGCGATAGCGATCAGCTTGTTGCGGGTGGAGTCGGTGATGTCGCCGTCGACCACGATGACCGTGCCGAGCGCGGCATCCGAGAATGCAGTGAGCGAGCTCGCCTCCTTGCCGAGATCGATGCCGAGATCCTCGCGGACGTCGGTAAAGACCTCTTCCTTAAGCCACTGATAGATGTGCTTGCCGGAAGCCGCGTCCCGCAGTTCCTCGAGATCGGCGTGCAGGTACCAGACGGTATCGCCGGGGAGGCTGGCCTGGCTGACCTCGGCATTCGTGGCGGTGGCGGCCAGGCCGAGGATGACGGTTGTGGGCAGCAGGGCGAAGTGTTGTGACGACATGCGTATTCCTTACCTCAGGGTTGCGACGGTTCGTTGTGAGCTTATAGCGGAGCCCGGGGCGAAACGTTACAGCGATGCTGGAATTATTTTCGTACGGCGCTTTCTTCCGAAGTAGCCTGGTTTGCACTATTCATGAACGAATGGCAACGCTGGCACCTCCGCCCGCCTGAGCACAGCCGCGGCGCGGCGCACTGAACAATGCGAGCTACAGACCGGAGCCGTCTTCGGAGTAGATCACCCAGATCTTGGTGTACCCGTCCGTGTTCCACACACCGGTCCACTCCTTCGGAATGGTCACGGCTTCGCCGGCGTTGACCACCAGTTCCGAGCCGTCCGCGGACCTAAGCTTGACGCTGCCCTCCAGGAAGTACATGAACTCGTCGACGCCATAGGGTTCGGTCGCCTCGAAGCGGACCTTACCGGACTTGTACATGCCGGAAGCGAACTTGCCGTCGCTGCTCAGCAACGTCGTTACGTCCTGGATGGTGTTGTCCCCGCGCGTTCTTGTGACGGTATCCGGCCGCTCGAAGATTTTCCCGGTCATGTCTTCCTTGCCGATCTTCGCCGGCAGAACGACATCGTGCTCCGGCGTGTGGTGAGCCGCCAGGATAGCCCCCAGGCCCATGCCCGCCAGCAGAATGCAACCCGACGTAAAAATCCTGTTCACTTCAGCTCTCTCCTGTAAACAACAAAAATTTGTTCCTGACCCGGGCTGGTGTCACGTGTAGCCGAGGATAAGGTAGCCGACGACCGCGATCGCGGCGGCGATCAGTGCGTACGGGATCTGGGTGAGGGCGTGCTGCATGGCGGTACAGCCGGTCGCCTGGGCAGTCAGCACGGTTGCGTCCGAGTAGAAACAGGCGTGGCTGCCGAAGGTGCTGGCGGACAGCGTCGCGCCGATGACCAGCGTCATATCCGTGCCGAGATTCTGCCCCAGCGAAACGACGATCGGCAGGATGATGACGAACACGCCCCAGTTCGATCCGGTCATGAAGGATACGAGCCCCATGGAGGCGAAGATCACGGCAGGGAGGCTCTCGGCAGTGAGCACGGGCTGCATCGTCGTGACGACGTACGTCGGCAACTGCAACACGTCGTTGACGTCTTTCAGGATGAAGGCGGCGACCAGCACTCCGAGCGGCTCGATCATGGTCTTGAAGCCGTCCATGATCGTGTCGAATGTGTCGTTGATATCCAGTATGCGAAAGGCCAGCACGACCAGGGCGGTACCTCCCAACGTGATGTAGATTCCCGTCAGGAAATCCTTGTCGAAATAGAGCGTGAAGAATATGAGCGCTATCATCGGCAGCACGAACATCGAAACGCGCGGCGTAACGTTCTCGTTGGGCTTGATCGCCTTGTTTGCCTGGTCGATGTGCTCGGCGCCTGGCGGCACCATCTGGTTTTTCGTTTTGGCGCGAATCTCCGCGGCCTTCATGCCGCCGAGCGACGGGATCGCGCCGGAGATGACGACCGGCACCAGCAGGATCGCAATCCACGCATACAGCATGTACGGGATTGCGCTGATATAGACCGACAATCCCTCCCCCTCCGCGGCCACGCCGTTCGCAACCAGCAGTCCGCCGAAGAACGCGCCCCAGGTCGAGAACGGGACGACGACGCTGACCGGCGCGGCGGTCGAATCGACGACGTAAGCCAGCTTCTCCCGCGACACCTTGTACTTGTCGGTGACGTCGCGCATCGCCGCGCCGACCGCGAGGGAGTTGAGGTAATCGTCGACGAAGATGAGTATCCCGAGGATCCAGGTCGCGAACAGAGCGCTTTTCTCCGAGCGAGCGTAACGGGTCATGATCGCGGTGAACGCGCGGGTAGCACCCGTGCGGATCAGCAGCGCGATCAGGCCACCCATGAAGCCGCACACCAGTATTACCCAGGCGACGTCCTCGTCCGTCATCACGCGCAGGGACGTTTCGGCGAACCCGGTGACGAAACCCGATCCGTGAATGATCACGAGCCCGACGATCGCGCCGGTGACCAGCGATTCGATCGGGCGGCGGCTAAGAATGGCGAGAACGAATACGACCAGCGTCGGGACGACAGAAATAAAACCCGGTTGATCCATATTTATCGACCAGCCCCTGTAAAGGCGGCGCTTCTTCCGGGGTCAGGCATTCGCCAGCTGCTCGTTCACGGCGCGCACTGCCGCGTCGATCGCGCCGTCGACGTAGGCATACGCAGAGGCGTCCGAGTTTGCTATCGATATACGGCCGATCTGCGCGCGGCCCCGGATGTGCGGCCCCTTGTCGGGGCCCCAGTCGGCCGGGTCCGCATAATCGTTGTATTCGTATGCGTAGCCGTGCGGCCAGCGGTTAACGGTTATCGCCGCGATATCGCGCCCGGCGTCGAAGCCGCCGCCCGCCAGCGCACCGTTCAGCTGACGCACGATGCCGCGCTCGAAGTCCTCGAAGCTCATCTCGAACAGCCGGCGTCGCCCGGCGACATGCTGTTCCCTCGCGGTCAGCCCACGATCAGGCGCGGTCGGCACGAAACTGCCATGGATGATGGCGGGACCGTCCGGATCAAGGGAGTACTTGTAGTCGCCTATGCTCACGGGAAAGTCCAGCCCGAACGAATGCATCAGTTCCGCTTTCGGCACGTACACGCCGTGCACCTTGAGGCGATCGAATGCACGCCAGTTGCGCACAGCGATACTCAGGTAAACGAGCGGCACCTTCGTTGCGTATGCGATGGCCTCGCGCTGGGCTTTCGGTACCTCGCTGCAGATGTGCGGCACCATGTTGTTGTAGCACCCGAGGATCACATGCTTCGCCCGCACGCGGTAAGCCTCGGAGTTCCGCACGTAAGCGACATCCACGGCCTGGCCGCCGTCGACGTGCCGCACGTCCACCGCCGTGCTGTTCAAACGGATGCGCGTGTTTGCCCGCGGCTGGTCGAGTCGTGCGTAGTCCAGTCGAGCGGTGACGAGATCTTCCATCGAGCCGCCCGGCACCGCGCCTGGCAAAAGTCTGCGCACGAGCGCGCGCGCAAGGCCTGCGTTTCCATCGGGGAAGTGGAAGATGTACGGTTCGTCGCGGCCCGGCGGCTCGTTTTCCAGCTCGCCGATATCGAGTCCCTGCGTGCCCGGCATCCCCTGACGGTATCCTTCCAGCGCCGAGAGGGCGTCCCAGCCGACTCCCCACAGGCCATTGATAGCATCGCGAAACAGTTCCGGAATTTCCTCCGGCACGTTCGCGTGTCTGCGCAGGTAATCGGAATAACTTGTGCCACGCAGCAACTCGATCTTCGCTTCGCGGCTCAAGGAAGAAAGCAGGTCGCCCTGGTCGGTCATGAGGTGGATCAGCGCCTGCCGCGCCGGTTCGGTCAACGGATAGGAGTTTACGACGGCTGCAACGTCTTCGACGGCATCGCCGTCATAGCCGCGCATGACGTTCGGCGCCAGGAGGTCTTCGCCGTAAGCTTCCTTGCTGAACCAGATGGCGCGGCCGAGTTCGCGTTTCCTGAAGAGCTGCTGGTCGAAGTAATCGTAAAAGCGATCGGTATCGATCGCGATGTCCTGAAGCAGTTTCTTCGCCTGCGCCGAATAGTGGCCCGGCGTGTCGATGGACTGGCTGCCGCCGTAACCGATCAGCGTGCGTCCGTCGACTTCGAACTCATTGCGCTTCGCGTGTCCGCCAAAGTCGTCGTGATTGTCGAGCACGAGGATGCGCGCGTCGCGACCGGCCTGCTGGCGGTAAAGAAAAGCCGCGGAAAGGCCCGAGATTCCGCCGCCGACGACAACGAGATCGTAGGTGCGGTCGGTCTGCCGTTCCGGCGACGGCCATTTCGTTCCGGCCCACGTCAGCGCGTGCGCAACCTCGAAGGATCCCGGATGATTGCCGCGCATGCCCGTAAGCGCCGGCGGATAGGATCCCGCAAGATTCTTGCCTTCCGCCGTGAGCGACCTGGCGATTGCCTCGAGCGGCGACAGCGCGCTTCCGGCCGCAACACCGAGCGCGATCCCGTTGAGAAAATCGCGCCGGGAAATTTTCAGTTCGTCCGCCATGCCCCCTCGCCCGTTGTGGCTTCGATACTAATGGGAAAGCTTCGCAGCGAACAACCGCGCGCGGAATCGATTCCACATCATGGACGGATTCCGCGGACGAAGCCCGGAACAGCACGCTATTCCGTGGCGCCGATCGGGGATCCGGGAGGCGGCTCGACCTGCTCGATCTGCTCGAGGCTCTTCGGATCCTCGCGCATGCGCTCTATCTGCAAACGCGCATGCGCATAATGCGCACGCCACGCCGCATCTGTTTCGCCGCCAACGCGCCCCGCCAGCCATCTTTCGAGTTGACCGACGCTGTCCAGGGCCTGCGCCTGGACGTCGTTGCCTGCCTTAGGGTCATTGCCGAGCAGCATCAGCCGTTCCAGCACCTGGCTACCGGTTCTTCGCTGGATGGCGCCGGCTTCGCCGGGCTGCCTCGCTGACAGCCAGCTTGCCTGCAACAGCTCGTTCAGCAGTTCGCTGAAGGGCGGCTGTTCCGCCTGGCGGGCGTGGAGCACGTTCATGCGCTCCGCGCGCGAAGGATCGAGCAATACATCGAGAATAAGCGCGGCCGCGCTGTCGGCCGGGCCGAACGGATCGAACGTCCCTCCGGTGCGGGAGGGGAACGTTTCGCGCGAGCGTGGGTAGCCCGGCGGACGCGCCGGGATCAGATCGACCGCCTCTCGCGGAACGCGAAGCGCAACCGGCGACATTGTATCGAAGAGCGCCTGCATCGCCCTGCGCTGCCGGGCAGGCGCCACCGGAGTGCCGGGTCCCTGCCCATCGCCGCGCAACGCGTAGTTGAAGTATTGGCCGCCGATCAGCTTGCCGACCGCCTCCACCTGGTACCTGTGCAGCAGGAATATCGGAACGAGCACTTCCTCGAGCGTGGCCAAAGGACGGCCATTGCGCACGTTCCTTTGCGAAAAGTTCGCGAGCGCATGCGACCGCACCTGCATCAGGTGCCCGAGTTCCTCGATAGCGTCCGCACCGTTGTCCCACAGATTACCGTCGGGATGCGCGCTGCCGACCGCGCGCGAATCGCTGTCATGTACGTACTTGAGCCCGGAGGCAATCGTCTCTTCGAGGATCTGCGCCCGCGCCGCGGCATCGTCGCTGCCTTCCGGGAAATCCTGGTACCCGTACAGCACGACGCGCTTGTCCCATGCCCCGATTTCTCCCGTGTAGGCCTGCGACAGATCGAGATTGCCGTCGGCATCGAAACGAACCAGCGGGAACGGGTAGTCCATGACCGATGCACGATCCTGCGTACTCGCGGCGAAATTGTGCTCGATGCCGATCGTGTGCCCGACTTCGTGCGCCGAAAGCTGGCGGATACGCTGGAGCGCCATCTCGAGCATCGCCTCCGGCACGTCCTCGCCATCGGCATAGGGCGCCAGCAGGCCCTCGGCGATCATGTAGTCCTGTCGCACCCGCTGTGAACCGAGCGTCACGTGTCCTTTCATGATCTCGCCGGTGCGCGGATCCACGATTGACGAGCCGTAGGACCAGCCGCGCGTCGACCGATGTACCCACTGGATGACGTTGTAGCGCACATCCATCGGGTCGGCGCCTTCCGGCATGAGTTCTACGCGGAACGCATCCTTGTAACCGGCTGCCTCGAACGCCTGGTTCCACCAGCGCGCGCCTTCGAGCAACGCGGTGCGAACGGGCTCCGGCGCGCCGCGATCCACATAATAGACGAGGGGCTCGATTGCTTCACTGGACTCCGCTGTCGGCTCCTTCTTCTCGAGACGGTGCCGGCGCGCATAAGCGACCGTAAGCGGCTCGCCTATCTCCGAGCCGTAGTCATAAAAACCGCTACCGCCGTAACGCAGTCCGATGAGCCCGGCTCGCGGATCGTAAGGCAACGGCCGGTAGTCCTCATCGGGCAGGCGGATGAACGAGTGATGCAGGTGTACCGTGATCAGCATCGGATCCGGCACCACCGTGCTCAAAAATGGCCCGGTCGGCTTCCCGCGATAGGTCACGACTGCCTCGACCTCCGAATTATCGGCAAACGCCCTGGTGCGCGGCAGAAAAATCGCCGAGCGTGAGGCATCGGGCTCGTAACTGCCCTCGCCCGCATCCGCGAGGCTGGCTGCCATACCGTGAGCGTCGCGCAGAAAGAAATCTGTCGCGTCCACGATCACTGCGCCGTCCTGCTCGCCGACCGATTCGAATCCCCAGAGGACAGAGCGCGCAAAGGACTCCTTGACGGCGCGCTGCTCGTCCGGGTCGTCGCCCGATGCGCGGTAGCGGAGATTGTTCGCAACCAGAAGCACCTTGGGTCCCGAGCGCTCGAAGTCGACGATGCTGTCCGAGCCGAGCTGGCCGCGGTCAAGCCCGAGGTCGTTGGAACCGACGCCACGCGCCAGCGAAGTCTGGTACAGGAACGGTTCGTCGAATCTCTCGATGCGAAGCAGCAGCCGGCCTTTCGCGTCATCCCAGTAGAAGTCGATGAAGCCTTCGTGGTGCTCGAACGATTCGAGGCGCCCGAGGACGTTGCCGGCATCCGTTGCGGGCGAAGGTACGTCATCGCAGCCGGACAGGCCGTACGCCGCGACAAGCATCAGGATTATTCTTGGTATACGCCTTCGCATTGTCGCTCCCGTTTCTCCGTTAAGTCGGCACGGCTCTTATTAGAAACGCTGTAGGAGCCCGCCATGCGGGCGACCCCACTGCGTCTCGGCCGGTCGCCCGCATGGCGGGGTCCTACAGCGCTTCTACAAAACGTGGTCGAGAATACCAAGAAACATATCCGCATCCTCCCGCGTCAGCACCATCGGCGGCCGCAGCTTCAGTATGTTTTCGTCGCGTCCTATGGTGTGCGTCAGCACAGCTTCCTGGCGCAAACGCTCGACCACCTGCTCTGCGTATGCCGTCGCCGGCTTCCTGCTTTCCCTGTCCTCTACCAGCTCCACGGCAAGAAAGAACCCGCTGCCCCGCACATCGCCGATCCGTTCGTGGCGCGCAGCAAGCTGTTCGAGGCCGCCCAGAAGATGCCGGCCGACATCCAGTGCGTTCTGCTGTAGTTGCTCCGTCTGCAGTACGTCGAGCACGGCGAGCCCGGCCGCGGCCGACACGGGGTTGCCGCCGAAGGTGTTGAAGTAATGCGCTCTCCGCGCAAACGCCTCGACGATGTCGCTGCTGGTAACGGTGGCAGCGAGCGGATGCCCGTTGCCCATCGGTTTCCCCATCGTCACGACATCCGGCACCACGTCGTCGAGTTCGAAGCCCCAGAAACGCTCCCCGGTGCGGCCAAGCCCCGGCTGTACCTCGTCCGCAATAAACAGACCGCCCGCCTCGCGAATGTAGGCCGAGGCGCGCGACAGGTAGCCGCGTGGCACCGCAACGACACCCTCCGACGAAATGATCGTGTCCAGCACCAGCGCGGCCGGCCTGATGCCGCGACTCGTCAGTGTCTCAATGGCAGTCCGGACGTGACCGGCATAGCGTTCTGCCGCGTCTCTGTCACGGTACGGTCCCCGATACGTATCCGGCGCCGGCACGCTGACGACGTAAGGCGGCAGCATGTCAGGCCGGGCGTACTCCGTGGAGATCTCGGAAATCGCCTGGGAGTTGCCGTGATAGGAATAGTCCGTGACGATGACGCCGGTACCGCCGGTCACGGACCTGGCGATACGCAGCGCGAGTTCGTTTGCTTCCGTGCCCGTGCAGCTGAACATCGCAACTTCCAGGCCGTCCGCGAGAGTGGCGACGAGCCGTTCCGCGTAGTCCAGCACCAGTTCGTGCAGGTAGCGGGTGTGGGTGTTGAGCAGGCGACTCTGGCGGGCGATGGCATCGACGACGCGCGGGTGACAATGGCCGACGTGCGGCACGTTGTTGTACATGTCGAGGTAGCGGCGCCCGTCCACATCATAGAGCCAGACGCCCTCGCCGCGGACGAGGTGCAGCGGCTCCTTATAAAAGAGACTGTATGCCGGACCGAGCAGCTTGCCGCGGCGTTCCAGCAGCGTGTCATTGCGCTGCGGCAACTTCAACCCGGATCAGCCGGCAGGTGGGTTCACGCTTTCGTGGCATTGCTTGCGCCGTCCTCGCCGTACTGCCCGCTCGGGCGAGTCAGCCAGCCGGCGATCAATCCGCTCGCCAGCAGGAACACCGACATCGAGAACAGGAACTCCGGGTAGCTGCGCGTGATGCCGCAGTAATACGACGCGGCGACGTTGAAGGCCTGGAAGGAATTGATGACCTTGCTGTTGCGTCTGACGATCTTCGGAAAACGCAGCGTGGACACCATCAGCAGCGCGAGCACGATCATCAGGACCGGCAGGTACACCTGGAGCGGCAGCGACCGTGCCAGGTCCTCATAACGCGTGATCAGGATGACGGCGGTGGCCGTGAGGCCGCCTCCCGCCGCGGTGATCGGGACACCGGTAAACCAGCCCTTGAGCGGCTTGTGCGAAGAGAGATTGAAGCGCGCCAGGCGCATGGCGCCGGCAAGGACGAATAATCCGACCGAAGCCAGCAGGGTCAAGAACGAGCCGGTTCCGGGTTCGATGCCGCCAATCTGCATCCCCGCCTCCAGCACCAGCATTGCGGGAGCGACGCCGAACGCCACCAGGTCCGCCATCGAGTCGAATTCGGCCCCGAAACTCGAGGTGGCCTTGAGCAGCCGCGCCGTGAGACCGTCCATGACATCGAGCAGCCCGCACCAGACGATCATCCATGCCGCAAGTTCCATCTCGCCGTGATGTCCGGTCGCGATCGAGCCCAGCCCAAGCAACAGGTTCAGCGCGGTGAAGCTGTTCGGCACGGTGTAACGGATGCGGCTCAAAGCGGGTGTACCCCTTCAACTGCCGTGCATTCTGCACGGCGTTCCGGCTCACGGCCAGCTTCTTTCTGCGTTCTACCTGGAAAACCGCCTGCCGCCGTATATGCCGATCGGTCCTCGCGGCACCACGACTTGCATCGAAACGCCATCGCGCAGTATGTCCACCATCACCTGTTCGCCGGGTTGTCCCTCCAGGGTCTGCCGCGTGAGGTCGGACATACTGAAGATCCGCTTGCCGTCGTAGCTTACGATCTCGTCTCCAGGCCGCAGACCGGCGCGCTCTGCAGGCGAACTGTCGAGGACGCTCGATACCGCGACGCTGGTCGGCAGACCGCTCGCATCGAGATAGCGCTGGTAATCGGTATCGCCGAGTTCATCGCGCAATGCGTTGCCGGCAGTTGCCCTGCTCTGGAAAAAATCCATTGCGTCACCGCTGCGCTCCGCATCGTAGCGCGCCTGCAGTGCCTCCATCTGCAGCTGCGCTTCCCGCTGCACTATCCATTCGGCCTGCCCCGGCGCGAAACCGGCCTCGATCAGGCGCGCCACCCGGCCTTCAACGCCGCCCCCTCGGCGTGACGCGGACGTGAACGGCGCATCGTCGATGCGCTCGGCAGGCTCCGATGTGTCCTGTGCCCGGGTCGCCGTCAGCGCTTCGATCTCCGAGGTCAGCACGAACAATTCGTCCTGCAACAGCTGGCGGGCGTAGCGTTCGTCGCTGACCGCCCGCTCGAGCGCTTCGATGCGCTCTTCGAGCGGCAATGCTGCGTCGAAGGTCGAAGATGCTGCAGCGGCCGCACCTGGCGGCGGGTCGCTCTCCATCCCACCCCTGCGCTCGATCGTCAACAGGAGGCTGGACACAACAGCCATCAGGACCACTCCGACGAAAAGGGCCGTCATGGCCTTTCGCTGCACTGCTTTCGACCTCCCTTTGCATTTCCGGGCTGAATTCAGCCGCCGGTTCGGCCCGCTGATAGTTGGATAGTACCGCCCGGCCGCGGTTCCACAGGGGTTTTCGCCGATGCCCCTTCAGTCGTTGGCGCCAAAGTGTAAGATGCGCGGATGATCCAGCCAGCCAGCACTGTATAACCTCTTGCAAATGGTGGTGATTGAGGCAGGCAGAGCCGCGAACCGCAACGAAGCCGCCAACGATTTCCCGCTACCCCTTGTGGTTGCCGTCACCGGCCACCGAGATCTCGTCCCCGCGGAAATTCCCGTTATTCGTCAAACGGTGCGGAACTTTCTCGCCGGGCTGAAAGTGCGGCACGGCGACCGTGCGCTCTGCCTCATGACGGCGCTTGCGGAAGGCGCTGACCGCCTGGTGGCCGAAGAGGCGATGACTCTCGGCATCGAGCTCATCGTGCCGTTGCCGATGCCGGTCACGGTCTACGCAAAGGATTTCGAGGCGGAAGGTTCGGCTGCCGAGTTCAATTCCCTGCTGAGCCAGGCTGCCGAGGTATACGAACTGCCGCTGGCGGAGGGAGTGACCGCGGACGAACTGTCCCGGTCCGCTGAAGCGCGCGCGCGCCAGTACGCTCAGCTCGGCATCTTTCTGTGCGCGCACTGTCATATTCTTCTCGCCCTGTGGGATGGCAAATCATCTTCCGAACTCGGCGGAACAGGGCAAATCGTGCGTTTTCACCACGACGACGTCATCCCCGGCTATACCACGTCGACGGTCGCGAGCAAACAGATGCTTGTGGACGACGAAAGCGACCTCGTCTATCACATCGTTTGCTCCCGCCTGCGCCCGGACGGTGCACCGCATGCCGACCTGGAGGCACTCGACTGGTGGTGGTTCACCAAGGACAGGAACAATCCGCGAAGCAAACAGCTCCCTGAACAACACCGGTTGATCTTTAAGCGAAGCAGCGAGTTCGTCGGCGACGCTCTCCGCTTTGCGGAAAGCATCGAGAGGGAGAAATACCCTTTGCTGGACAAGGAAGCACAAAAGTACCTTCCTGCAGGCCTCGAGAACATCAATCGCCTCTTTTGCATCGCGGACTGGCTTGCGATCCATTTCCAGAAAAGGACGTTGACAGGCTTTCGCGTTACCCATGTCCTCGCATTCCTCATGGGATTAATGTTTCTGCTGTATTCCGAAGTGTCGACGGTGCAATATTTCATGTTCGCGTTCCTGCTGTTCTTCCTGTTCGCCGCGGCCATCCAGTACGTCGCCACGCGGGGGGGCTGGCATCGCAAATACCTGGACTATCGGGCGCTGGCCGAAGGCCTGCGGGTGCAGTTTTACTGGTGCGCTGCGGGGGTCAACAGCGAGAACGTCTCGAAGTTCGCGCATGACAACTTCCTGCAGACACAGGACCCGGAACTCGGCTGGATCCGCAACGTGATGCGCGTCGCGGGCATGCGCTGCGACGCGGAGCCTTCCGCGCGCCCCACGGGGCTGCAGTTTGCCCTGCGCGAGTGGATCGGCAACGGAGATACCGGACAGCTCGGCTACTTCCGGAAGAAGGCTCTCGAGCGAATCCGCAAAAGCCGCACGACGGAACGCCTCGCAAGGCTGAGCCTGCTCGCCAGCGTCCTCGTTATCGCATCGATGATAGTGGCCGGTTCCTTCATGCCCGACGGGTTACGAGACGCGCTGATGGTTGCGATGGGCTCAGTGCTCCTCCTGTTCGGTATCCGCCAAGCGTATGCGCACAGCACCGCCGAAAAGGAACTGATCAAGCAGTACGAGTTCATGCTGCGCATTTTTCACAACGCCAGGCGGCGCCTGGACAATGCCGATGACGCGGCCGAGCAACGGCAAATCCTGCGCGCGCTCGGCGGCTCGGCGCTGGACGAACATGCGGAGTGGATACTGATGCACCGCGAGCGGTCGCTGGACCAGGGCGAGATCTGGCGGATGGGGAGCTGAGAACAGATAGCGCAGGAGCAGTTATCTGCCGCCCTGCGGGCGACCCGTGCTCATACGAAAAGCGAACTTGCCGCGAACCGCGGCACGGATTGATGTCTAAGGCCGTCATGTGGCGGCACGCCTTTCGCGCCGGCCGACAATAATACGGAGTCACGAATGCACCGCATCATCGCTTCCCTCGCCGCCGCGGCATTTTTGCTTGTCAGCGCGCTGTCGGCTGCCGAAGAGCAAACGGCGAAACCCGACCCGGCCTATGCCTGGGACCTGACGGAGCTCTTCCCAACGAAGGAAGCGTGGGATGCCGCCCGCAAGCAGGTCCTCGAGGATCTACAGAAGATCGACCAGCGCCGCGGCACACTCGGCGAAAGCGCGGACTCGCTTTACCGCACGTTGGACCTGGTATCCGACACGACCAAGGACGCGCTTCGCGTGTACGCATACTCTAGCCTTGCGAGCGACGAGGACCTGCGGGTGACGGAAACGCAGGAAATGAACCAGCTCGGCGACATCATGTACGCGCGCTTCACCGAGGCGACTGCCTGGATCCAGCCGGAACTGCTCGATGTCGGACGGGAAGTCATCGAAGCCTATATCGACGAGGACGAGCGGCTCGAGCGCTTCGCGTTCCAGCTCGACGACGGGCTGCGCAACGCGCCGCACACACTCGGCGACGAAGCCGAAGAGACGCTCGCGTATTTCACCCAGACCTTCGGCGCCGCGAACAACATCTACAGCATCGTCGCCAATTCGGACATTCCATGGCCGAGTGTCACGCTGTCGAACGGCGAGGAACACGTGATCGACTCACAGGGCTACAGCCGCTGGCGCCAGAGCGAGAACCGGGACGACCGCAAGAAGGTGTTCGATACCTTCTGGAGCAAGTGGCTCGAGTATCGCAACAGCGTAGGCTCGATCCTCAATTCCCACGTGCAGGCGCAGGTATCGCTGGCAAGGGCGCGGAATTACGACAGCGTACTGGAGCGCGAGCTGTTCCAGGACAACCTTCCCCCGGAGGTCTACCGGACGCTGGTCGAGGAAGTGAACAGGGCGCTGCCGACACTGCATCGCTACTTCAAGCTCCGCGGCAGGATCCTTGGCGTGGACCAGATGCATTACTACGACATCTATCCGCCGCTGGTATCGCTCGACAAGACCTTCGACATCGAGACGACCAAGCAGATTACGCTGGAAGCGATGTCGGTGCTCGGAAAGGACTGGGTCAGCATGCAGCGCGACGCAATCAACAAGCGCTGGATGCATGTCTACCCGCAGCGCGGCAAGCGCTCCGGCGCCTACATGAACCCGATCGCGTATGACGTGCACCCGTACGTGCTGCTGAACCACCATGACGACTACGAGTCGCTGTCGACGTTCGCGCACGAGTGGGGGCATGCGATGCATACGCTGTACTCGAAGCAGGCGCAACCGTTCGATACGGCGAGTTATTCGACGTTCATCGCGGAAATTCCGTCGACCTCGCTGGAGCTCATCCTGCAGGACTACATGACGCAGAACGCACAGTCGCCCGAGGAGAAACTGTTCTACCTCGGGTTCGGTCTGGAATCGATGCGCGGCACATTCTTCCGCCAGACCATGTTCGCGGAATTCGAGCTTGCGCTGTACGAGGCTGCCGAACGGGGCGAGGCGTTGTCCGGGGAGCGCATAACCGAAATCTACGGCGAGATTCTCAAGCGCTATCACGGACACGACAAAGGTGTGGTGATGATCGACGATCTGTACACGAACGAATGGATGTTCGTGCCGCACTTCTACTACAACATGTACGTGTTCCAGTACGCCACGTCACAGACCGCCGGCACGGCGCTTTACGAAAAGATCCGGGAGGAACGCTCCGCCGGCGTCGAGAACTACAAGAACCTGCTGCGCGCCGGCGGCTCGGATTACCCGTACAACCTGCTGACCAAGGCGGGGGTGGATCTTGCAAAGCCGGAGCCGTACCGGGCGGCGGTACGCAAGATGAACGCAATCATGGACGAGATGGAGAGGTTGCTGGAAGAGCGGGATCGGTGAAGCTTGGGGTCGCCCTGCGGGCGACCCGACCCCTGGTGCTATCGCGCGACCCGCGCCCCGGTGATCTCCACTGGACAAGCGCTGCCCGCCGTATACGGCCCGAGACCGGTCGGCACACTCACGACTTCACCAGCGTCGATCGTGCCGGTGAGCCGCCGGTCCATCCGGCGCGGCACGCCCGCGCTGTCGCGCACCTGTACCGACAGCCGCACGTCCGCCACCGGCACCGACGTATTGTTCTTGATCGATACCACCAGTTCGCCGTTCGAGGCAGGATCGCAACGCGTGAGGAGGTAAGCGCCGGGGTTCTGCGCAAGGTCGAGCCGCACCAGCGAAGCCCTCGCCGCTTCCGCGATCTCTCCCTCGCCACCCGCCACCACCTGGTAGTGCTGGATCGCAGCGGCGCGGTCGCCGCGTTTGGCGGCGATGTTGCCGAGCGTGAAGTGAGCCGGGGCCGTGGGCAGGTACTCGATGCTTTTCTGCAGGTCGCGAACGGCGCTGTCCTCATTACCGAGTCTCTCGTGCGCCCGGCCGCGCTGCAGCCAGTAATAGAAGAAATCGTCCCTCCTCTCTATCGCATTGTCGAAGTTCGTAACCGCCATGTCGTATTGCTCGTCGATCAGTCGCGCATCGCCTCGGAGCGCGTAGAAATGCGCCTCCTGCGGGAGAATTGCGATTGCCTCTTCGGCTTTGGCCAGCGCGAGCTGCGAGTTCTTTTCGGCGAGCGCCTTGCGGCCCTCGTCGTAGGCTTCGTACGCCGGCAATACCTCCTCGGTGCGTTCCAGCGCCTCCTTGTAGGGCTCGATACCCGGTTCGCCTCCCGGCGGCAGCGTCGCCAGCGTTGCAACGTTCGCGTCGACCCGCTCCTGCGACGGCGGATGGCTCGCGAACAGGCCGCTCAGCCAGTCGCTTCTCTGTCCTTCGCTCAGGCGTACAAACGTCTCCTGCAGCGAGACCGCGCCTTTCGGGTCGTAGCCGGCCTTCGACATGTACTTCATGCCGTACTGATCGGCCTCGAGCTCTGCCCCGCGGCTGTACTTCAGCGTAAGCAGCTGTCCCGCAAAATTGGCCCCGCCGACGGCGACGCGACCGTAGTCACTGTCGCTGGTTGCAATGGCGGTAGCCAGAACGAGGCCCTGCATGAGCATGCCGCGCTCCATCTGCCGTGCAGAATGGCGCGCGGCCGCGTGGACGATCTCGTGACCGAGGACCGCAGCCAGCTCGGCTTCCGAGTCCAGCTCGGTCAGCAAACCGCGATTGATGGCGATCTTTCCCCCCGGCAGCGCCCAGGCATTCGGCACGGAATTGTTGAGCACGACGAACTCGTACGGCAGGGGGCGGTCGCTCACGGCCGCGAGCTTGTTGCCGACGCCCTGCACGTATTCGGTCAGCTCCGGGTCGATGTCGTACTCACCGCCCTGCGACTGCTGCATCGGCGCGTAATTCTGCTCGCCCATCTCGATCTCGGTTGCTTCGCCGACGAAGGTGATTTCGGATTTGCCGGTCACCGGATTGACGGAGCATCCCGCGACGGCGGCGAACGTCACGAGAGCCGACAGCAGACGCCTGATCATGGAACTCCTCCTGCCCCCGATTCAGCCACGGGTTCTTAAAGCTTTGACACCGGCATTCTAGCCTGAGTGCCCTCGCCGGGGAGAAGCGCTGCGGGAGCCCACGCCAAAGGGAATCGCTGCCAACTCGACCGACCTGTTCCTCGCGGACGGCGACCGCGGGCGACCGGCGTAACAGATTACCGGACGGGTCGCCCGCAGGGCAGCGGTTTCGACTAAGGTCTCCGGTTATCCAAAGCGATGAATTCCGGCGTCAGCTGCTCCCTGAAGCCATCGTTCGTGCGGAGCTGGAATGCGGCCGGGATCTGTTCGCGAACCGCCAGGTCGAAGCCTTCGTCGGGACCCAGCACGAGCAACGCCGTCGCCCAGGCGTCGGCCAGTGCGGCGCTGGGCCCAAGGACTGTGACTGCCGCAAGCTTGTGCGCCGTCGGGCGGCCGGTGCGCGGGTCGATCGCATGGGAGTAGCGCCGACCCTCGTACTCGAAGAAGTTGCGGTAGTCACCGGAGGTGGCCACTGCCATGTCGCTCAGGCTCAAGGTGAGGAGTACAGCCGGTCTCGTATCCGATGCCGTCTCGATTGCCACGGACCAGGGTTCCCCGTCGGCGTCCAGGCCGCGGAGGCGCAACTCCCCGCCGATTTCCACGAGGTATCGATGGATGTCCCGGCTTTCGAGCCGGTGCGCCACGCGATCGACGGCAAGGCCTTTGGCATAGCCGGACAGGTCTACGTACAGATCCGGCACGTCCTTGCGCAGCGCCGGCTGCCCGCAGTCGCTGTGCAGGCGCTGGTACCCGACTCGCTCAAGGGCCGCATCGATTTCGGACTGCGCCGGCGGCTCCCCGCGCGCGGGGTCGGGGCCGAAACCCCACAGGTTGACGAGCGGCCCGACGGTCACATCGAACGCCCCGCCGCTCAGCCGGCTCACGCCGTTCGCTTCTTCGACCGCGCGACAGGTGCCTTCCGAAACCTCGAACCACTCCGTCGAGCGGCTCGCATTGAATTTCGAGACTTCGGAATGCACAAGCCAGGTCGACATTCCGTTTTCCACGTCCTCGAGAACAAGCTCGATCTCCCGCTGCAGTCGTTCGCGGACGGGACCAGGCATCGCCTGCGCGACCTTGACGCTGTATCGCGTTCCCATGGTCGCGCCGGAAAGTTCGTACGACGGGCCGCGATCGCCGCAGGCAGCAAGCAAGACGGCGGCGAGGATCATGAAGCATGAGTGCATAGGTGCGGCAAGCATCCGGGCAGCGAGAGCACCAAACCCGCCCGGTGCAGTCCTAGAACTGGTAGCCGAACCTCAGCCCGATCGTCTGCGGGCGCGCCGGGCCGAAGTCATATTCCGTGTACGGGTTGCCCGGGCTGCCGCCGTCGCCGGCGCCGTCATACCACAGTTCGTCGAACAGGTTCTCGACGTACAGGCTCGCGCTCCAGATATCCGTTCGATACCCGACGGTGAGGTCGGTCTGGTTGATGCCGATGACTTCCTGGTCCAGCTCGGGGTGTATCGCCCAGTCGATGCGCCGGTCCTCTTCCCAGGTCCACGCCAGGTTGCCGAAGTACTCGCCGTCGCCCGACGGGAAGGATGCATTGAGAATCGCGTAGGCCGACCACTCCGGCGCCCACGGTATGGAGTTGCCTTCGCAGGCATCCGGGTCGCCGGTCAGGCGCTCGCCGTCACTGCAGAATGCCTGCACGTTGGTGGCCTCGCTGTCGAACCACGCAACGCCCAGGCGGAAACTGAAGACGTCGGTGATCGCCGTGTTCGTATCGACTTCGACGCCCATGCCGTCGACCTGGCCGATGTTGTCGACGATCGTGATCGGGCCGAAGCCGAAGATCGCCTGCAGGTCCTCGTATTCGTACCAGAATGCGTTGGCCGCCAATTGCGTTCGCCCGCCCAGCAGGCGCCCCTTGTAGCCGAGTTCGTACGATGTGACGGTTTCCGGACCGAAGTCCGCCGGCCGGTCGACCATCGGGTCGGCCACATATCGGCCATACAGTGCGCCGGGAAACCCGGGCTCAATGTTGAAGCTGCCGAAACCGCCGGGCTTGTAGCCGGTGGTCACGCTGCCGAACAAAAGCGTGTTGTCGTTCGGCCGCCAGTTCGCTACCACGCGCCAGGTCGTGTCGTTCCAGTCCTGCTTGTCGACCAGCGGACCGCCCGGAGTCTGGAAGCCCGTCTGCACGCGGTAGGCGAGCAGCGAGTTGCCGGGATCGGCCAGCGACTCCTGCGAAAACTCCTTCTCGTCGTACGTGTAACGCAAACCGACGCTCACGTCGAAAGCGTCGTTGAACGCGTAGCTGAGATCGACGTACGCGGAATATCCGGAGTACTTGCCGATGATGTGGTTCCGGTCGTTGATCATCCCGGTCGGGCTGGGAGTCCAGGTGTAGCTGCCGAAGTAATAATCCAGCAGGTAAGCGTAGTCGACCGCGTAATTGTTGTAGTAGTCGAAAACACCCTGACAGGTGTCTGACCAGTATGCCAGGCAATAGGCGTCTTCGGCCTGCTGGCCGAGGAAGATCGTGTCGATGTCCTCCCGGTAGAACGAGGCCCCGGCGTACCAGCTCAGTGGGCCGTCACTCTCGGACGTGACGCGGAACTCCTGCTCGAAGTAGTCGCCTTCCTGGTCCTGGCCGTAATTGAACAGCACGATCGGCGCGCCGTCGAAATCCTCCAGGTATTCGTACTTGTGATCCTTGAAACCGGTGATCGACGTGAGCGTCGCCCCTTCGAGGTCATAGTCGACGAGGAGGCTTGCGGCGAAGATCTTGCCGTTGTCGAAGGTGCCCGCCGAGTTGTCGTTGTTGACCGTCAGGCCGTCGGGCGACACTTCGATGGGCACGCCGCCGTTGATGCGCGTCTGAACGATGCTGAAGGATTCGCCCTCGCCGGTTTGCCGATACACGGAACCCGTCTGGTCGCGATCCTCGTACTCGAAGATCAGGTCGGCGGTGAGCCGGTCCGTGTCCAGGCGGCTCGATATGCGAAACGCCTGCTTGTCGTGCGCGATGAGGTCAGGGCCGCCGGCCAGGTTCTCCACGTAGCCGTCTTCTTCCGAGCTGTATCCGGACAGCCGCACCGCGAACTGTTCGCTCATCGGGATGTTGACAGCACCCTCGACGACGACATGATTGCGTTCGCCGACATCGACTTCGGCATAGCCCCCGAATTCCTCCGTGTCGGCCTTGACGGTGATGATGTTCATCGCCCCGCTGACCGAGTTACGCCCGAACAGGAAGCCCTGCGGTCCGCGCAACACCTCCGCGCGCTCGACGTCGTACAGGCTGACGACCGCGGATCCGTTGCGGCCCTGGTACAGGCCGTTCTTGTAAACGCTGACGGAGGGGTCGCCCCCGTTTCCGTAGTCGATCGTGCGGATGCCGCGCACGCTGATGTTGTCGAGAAAACTGTCCTTGGTATTGCCGGTGACACCCGGAGTGAAGGCAACCAGGTCCTTCACGTCGTCGAGGTTCACCTCACGCAGAAAATCGCCGGACATGGCCGTAATCGCGAGTGGCACGTCCATGACCGACTCCGCACGCTTCGTGGCGGTGACGATGATTTCTTCCAGTTCCTGCGCATGCAGCGGCGCGCCCGCAAGAAGCGCGGCGGAGATGGCGCTGGCGAGCATGGTCCTGCGGGGGTGCGTAATCGCGGAAGTCGCGGAGAGGTTCCTGGATGCAATTGCCGAAGGGCAACTGTTCGATTCATTGACTGACATTTTTCCCCCGCGGAAACAGATACTTGGGCGCAGCGGCCGGTGACCGCTCCCAGCTTGAGGGTACGGTACCACCCCTGCATCCGCAATAGTGCCTGCACATCGTGCAATCGTCGTGCAATCGCGGGCGCATCCCGCATCACTCGCCGAGATCGACGCCGTGTGCTTCGAGAGTTTTACGCATGGGTTCCAGTTGCCGCGCGTACCTGCGCCAGCGCCCGATCGATCGGGTATGCGCCGGCTCGCGCACCTGTACGGTGCTCGCGGTCATGACCGCACCCTCCTGTGAATGAAACCGAAGGCAGGCGTCGTCCCAGGGAAGTCCGAGATATGCAATCAGTTTGCGTGCGCTCGGCTCTAGATCGCGAGCGACGTCCTCGTATGCAACCTCGAAAAAGCGGCCAGGGAAGCGTTCGTTCCAGAGCGCCATCAACCGGCGATACCGTGCATGGTGGCGCGCCATCTCTTCCTGGTCGTAGGAATGCGGATACGCATCTGCAAACAACTGTTTGTAGCTGGCAAACGAAGCGTCCATGGGGTTGCGCTTTACGTGAACTATCCTGGCATTCGGCAACGCCTTCAGGATGAGTGGCACATACAGGAAGTTCGACGGCAACTTGTCGACAAAGCGAGGCAGGTTTCCGCGAACCTTCTTCGTCGTCAACATGTACGCGTTCCCGAGCGCTTCGCCATGGAGTCTCGCTGCTTCCTCCACGAGTCTGGCGGAGAAGCGACTCGGCTCGCGGTAGTTTATAAGCCGCCTGATGCTCGTACCGAACTGGCGCAGTTCGCCAGCCGAGTGGACCTCTGCATGGCTCGTGATGATGCGCTCGACCAGCGTAGTGCCCGTCCGCGGTTGCCCCACCACGAAGATGGGCGAGGCGTCAGGATGTCCCGACGGCTGCCGCTCGAGCCAGTCCGTGGTGTAAATACGATCGAGTGCATCGTACATCCCGATCTCCAAAGCTTCGTCGAACTCCACCGTCCGCCTGCGGGCCGCTGCTCCTCGCGCGAACGCTTCGAACGCCTGCTCCCAATCCTCGAGGTCCTCGAGTTCCTTGCCGAGCGCGTAGTTCAGGAATGCCGAGGCCTGTGGACTGATGCCGGGCCTCGCCGCGAGCTCGGAAAGCTGGTCGGCATGGTCGCGATTCACGGCTTTCCAGACGCCCGAGAGGAGCCAGTGCGCGTTCGGATTGGCGGGTTGCAACGCCAGTACTTTGCGAATTTCCTCTTCAGCCTGCCGCAGGTTGCCGAGGTACATCTGTGAGTTCGCGTGATTGACGAGGAACGCAACCTGGCGCGGTTCCTTGTCCACGGCTTTCCCATACCAGCGAAGCGCCTCCTGCTGCTCGCCGAGCATTGCGTACACGGTTCCGATGAGATCGTGCACCACCGGGTTGCCGTCTTCGTGGCGGATGGCGTTCTCGAGCGCGAGGTCCGCGCGGTTCGGCTGGCCCGCCGACATGAAGAGTTTTGCCATCTGCGCCCATGCGGCGCCATGATCCGGCTTGAGCTTCGTCACCGAGCCGAATGCACTGACCGCGGCCCAGGTCTGTTTCATCTCCAGCGCGATGAGACCCACCAGAAAATGCGCCTCGACGAGGTCAGGCTTCGCCTTGAGCAGCCGGCGGCAACATTCCGACGCGTCGTTGAGCCGGTTCGCCGCGAGCAGGGCAAAACCCTCGCGCAGCGCATCGTGCATCCAGCGCGCAGGTTTAACCGTCGAGGCCACGGTCCGATGAGTTCGCGGAAGAAATCAGCACAGCCGGAGAGTGCCTTCGGACGTTGCGTCAATTCTTCTCATAGTCGATCTCTTCATGGACGATCTCTCCTCCGACGATCGTCATCAGGATACGGCCGTCCAGTATGGCGCCGGGATCCTGTTCCGCGAGCACGAAAGGATCGATATCGAGTGCCGTGATATCGGCCCAGCGTCCAGGGGCGAGGACGCCGGTTTCGTCTTCGCGGAACGCGGCATAGGCAGACCAGCTTGTGTACGCGCGGATCGCTTCATCCACATTCACTGCCTGCTGCGCAAACCAGCCGCCTTCCGGCTGCTGTTGCTTGTCCTGGCGTGTGATGGCGGAGTGCACGCCATAAAAGATGTTGTGATCCGAGCCCGGATTGTCAGAGTTGAACGTCAACCGCGAATCCGTCTCACGCAGCGAGCGCCAGGCATACGCCCCGAGAAGTCGTTCCGGCCCCAGCCGTTGTTCCGCCCATGCCTTGTCCTCCATGGCGTGGGGCGGCTCCATCGAGGCAATAACGCCGAGTTGTCCGAAGCGTGGAATATCGTCCGGATGCAGCACTTGAGCATGTTCGATGCGGTGCCGGTTCAGTCCCGCCCGAGGATGACGGGTAAATATGCGCTCCAGGATATCCAGTGCTTCCCGATTGCCGGCATCGCCGATCGCGTGGATCGCAACCTGAAACCCGCGTTGCATCGCTTGTTCGGTCAGCGCCTCGTTAAAGCCGTAATCATCGCCGCTGACGCCCCGGTGCCCCGGCTGGTCGGCGTAGTCGTACAGCAGGTGCGCGCCACGCGACCCGAGCGCGCCATCGTAATAAGCCTTGACCGCGCGAGTGACCAGCATGCTGTCGGCATCCCGGTCCGGGCCCCTCGCAATCCACTTCCTCATGAGGTCTTCGTCGCGCAGCGAGAGCATCGCGTAAACGCGGATGGGAAGCCTGCCGGATGCCTCGAGTTCCTCGAGAATACCCATTTCGCGTGCATCCAGGCCCGCCTCGTGCACGGTTACGTATCCGTCCTCCGCCATTTGCTCGAGCGCGGCAATCACCTGGTTCGCAACGATCTCGCGCGGCGGCGGCGGGACCGCATCGCTGATCAGCGCCACGGCACGGTTGAGGAACAGTCCGTTCGGTTCACCATCGGCCCCCAGGCGGATCTCGCCCCCGACCGGTGCTTTGGTCGCGGCCGTGATGCCGGCGGCGTCGAGCGCCATCTGGTTCGCCCACCCGGCGAAGGTGTGCAGGCTGGCCAGGAATACCGGGTGATCCGGAACGGCTTCCGAGAGCAGTGTCTTGTCCGGGTAACGATTGGCCCAGGCGCCTTCGTCCCAGCCACGGCCCACGATCCAGGACCCTTTCGGCACGCGCTTCGCCCGCTCGGCGACGCGTGCGACCGCCTCTTCCTCGGTGTCGACACCGACGAGATCCACGCGATCGAGCGCGGCTCCGAGTGCAAAGACATGCGTGTGCGAATCGACCAGACCGGGCACAACGGTCGCGCCAGCCAGGTCAACCACGCGGGTAGTGTCGCCGCGATAGTCGCGAGCTTCCCGGGTGTCTCCCACGAACACGATCTTCCCGTCTCTGACGGCAACAGCGCTGGCGTCGGGCTTCCAACCGTGCTCATCATGCGGTGCTTCGGGCGCCCTGGATCCATCGCGTGCAGGGTCGCCCCAACGCAACGTGTAGACGCGTGCGTTGACGAGCAGGAGATCTGCCGTTCTGCCGGCTCCCCGACCATCGCCCGATTCGCCGCCGCAGGCGTACAGCATGACCGCGAGAAGGCTTGTACCTGCGAGTCGTGTCATTCGCATTTCGTCGCCTCAGTAACCGAGTATGGCGCGCAACCCCGGGGTCGCGAAGTCCACGAGCCGTTTCTGGACGTCCGGCAACCAGTCCGGCAACCAGTCCGGCACTTCGAATATTCCGCCGACCAGGTTTTCGCGCGCGGTACCGCTCTGCTTCCGGTCGGCCCCGATCCTTACGCGTTCACGCCCGTCATCGGGCACGTTCCGGATCGCGCAGGCACCCAGCAGGCTCATGAAGAAGGACTCGGCATCGTCGGTCTCGAGGTTACTGACGTGTTTCCGCAGATCTTCGAAGTGAAAGAGCTTCACCTCCGTCCCGAGCCAGGAGACGGCATTATTTCGGCACGCTGTTCAGGAATACCGGCTCGGTCAGCGGTTGCTGAACGAACTTCTCGTTCTGCTGGTTGAGATTATCTCCTTTGGCTACTACTCGCGGCATCGGACTTTCGAAATAAATGTGCCGGCACGAGGCCGGCACAATATGTTACACAATTCCGGAAGAATTTCTTATTCGAAATCCCACGTCGCATTCATGAAGAAACGGCGTCCCAGCATGTCGTAGTTGGATGTCAGGAGCCCGTTACCGACCGGCGTGTATTCGTTGCCGGCGCCGGTACGGGTCAGCTGCGGCGGCTCCTGGTCGAAGACATTCGCACCGCCGACCAACAGGGTCACGCCGTTATCGAACGCATACGATGCAGAGAGACTGCTGTAGTAAACATCCTCGGTAAAGCGTACCGCACGATAGTCGACGCCCCGGTAGCGGACGATATCCCCGGTTGAGAACTCGCCCTCACTGTTCGACGGCCCGATCCAGTTCAGACCATAAAAGAATGACCACCTGTCCATGTCATAGGTAAAGTTGGCCTCGCCGACCCACTCCGGCTCGCCGACCCGGCCGTTAAAGTCCTCGGGCGTTTCCACGAACAGCGCCTGCACGTCCTCGACCGTCAGTGTCGCCTTCAGGTCGACCTGCAATGTGCCACGGCCTACCTCCCGGCCGTATCGGCCTGCGAAGTCCCAGCCGCGGTTTTGCTGTTGCGCGATGTTGATGAAGCTGTCGCGGACATTGTCGATGCCATCGTTCAGACCCGTGCGATCGAACAGGTCGCAGAGCTGCTCGGTGCCACCGAACGCAAAGCCGAAGTCAGACTCATAGCAGGCGTTGATGATATTGGTCGGGCCGAATTGGTCCACCTCATCCTTGACTTCAAAGTCGAAGTAGTCGACCGAGATGCTGAGGTCGGCAAAGCCCGGCTGCCAGATGAAGCCGGCGCTGATTGACTCCGCGGTCTCCGCCTCGAGTATACCGAGGCCGCCGCCCGTGATCGCCGTCGGCGTGACCGTGCCGCCTGTGAAGTCGCCGGCAAGTCCCGCCGGATCCGCCTGGCAATTCAGAAAGACGTTCTCCGAAATATTTCCGGCATCGAAATTGCCCTGGTAATTGATGCAAGGATCCGAGTTCTGGGCAATCGAGCTGGTCTGGCCCTCGAGGAACAACTCGAACAGTGCCGGCGTGCGGAATGACGTCGCCTTGTTCGCGCGAAGCCGCAGTGACGGTATAACCTGCCAGTTCACACCGGCCTTCCAGGTCGTGTCGCTTCCGGAACGCTCGACGTCGGTGTAACGGGCGGATGCATTGAGTGTCAGGTTCTCGAACCCCGGCCGGTCCGTGAGCACCGGAATGTCGAACTCGACAAACACCGCGGAGCTCGCATCATCGCCAATCGTAGGCCTGGCAAAGTCGCCAAACCATGTGTTCTCTCTGAGGGTCTCCGGTCCGGGGGTGTCGTTGATCTCATCTTCCTGATAGTGGAATCCGACCGCGGCAGCCAGCGAGCCGGCCGGGAGTTCGAAGAGATCACCGGTGACGTAGCCGTCGACAGCCCACTGCGTGTACTCCGTATTGCCCGTGTCCGTGCCGAACAGGAACGCCTGCAGATCCGGGGAGAGATTGCCGCGCAGAAGCTCGGGATCGAACCACGGAACGTCGAGACAGGGGACGCCGCGGACCGAGGTGTTGGTGCCTGCACAGGATCCGAACAACCAGTTCTGGTCGTTAATCGAGTCAGCGAAGATAACCTGTTCCGTGTAGTCTGCATCCGACTTGCTGTACATGTAGGACAGGTCCCAGGACCAGTTATCGGTTAATTCGCCTCGTAGCCCCAGCACACCCCGAACGTAGTTGACCTCGTTCGACTGGTCATTGTGGTCGGTAATCGCCGTGGGGCTGAACCATTGCTGACCGAACCAGCCGGCGTCAGCGGCCAGTGAATTACCGCCGACCTGTTGCATCGTGAATGCGCAGTCGCCAAATTCGGGGGCATCCGGATCGGCGCAGTTGGGATCGCTGGGCTCCGGCGCAAAGGAATGATCGCCGCTATAGACATAGCTCCAGTATTGGCGGTAGTCGTCTTCGTAAGTCTTGCGGCGATTCAACAACAACTCGGTGTAGGCTGTCATCGAGTCCGTCAGAGTCAACTCGCCTTCACCGTACAGGGTCAGCAGCTCCACGTCCGGCCGCAGTGACTGCTTGTCCTGGAACGGATGGTCGTCGTTGGTGATGCCGTCGGTAAACCGGTCGTACGCGACCGGGAAGAAGTTGCCCGGGGCCGTGAGCTGCGATGCACTCGTCGGTCCTGCATAACCCGGAATGAACTGGCCGAGGTCATCGCCGTAATCCGGCTGCGACAGCAGCGAGCCTGCGCCGCTGCCCGGAATATTCGAGTCGGCAGCATAGTCGTATATCCAGACGTGACCCCAGGTCAGGTCCTCGCAGGCGAACTCGCCGGTACGCGGGTCCGTGACGTCGGCGCGCTCGCCCGTCTGCTGGTCAAAGATGTACTGATGGCCGCATTTGAAGTAATCGCGCTCGCCGCGTTTCAACTCTTCCTGCTTGTTGTAGTCGGCCGTCACGCGGAAGCTGCCGCGACCACCGGATTTACCGTAGGAAAGGCTCAAACGCGATTCCTCGCCACCGCCGTCGGTTGGAGCCGAGACGAATGCATCGAGCGACACTCCGTCGTCCTTGCGGGTGATGATGTTGACCACGCCGGCAATGGCGTCAGAGCCGTAAATTGAAGACGCGCCGTCTTTCAGTATTTCGACACGGTCGATGGTCGTCAGCGGCAGTACGTTGAGGTCAAATGACGAAACCGCGCCTTTGATACCGGCGGGGCCGGCTCGACGGCCATTCACCAATACCAGCGTGCGGTTAGCGCCGAGACCCCGCAGCGAAATCGTTGATGCGCCGAGGCCGCCATTGACGACGAACTCGGTTGCAATTGCTGAAGTCACCTGGGCGGAACCGGCCGCAAGTGTATTGGACTGAAGCAACTGGCCAACGTTGGCGATACCCTGCACGGATGCGACATCGACATCGATGATGTCCATCGGTGCAGAGCTCGAGAATGCATCCCTCTTGATGCGCGAACCCGTAACTACGACCTCTTCGAGCGTGCGAGCTTCTTCTTCGTCGTTGTCCTGGGCAAGAACGAGTGGCGGCGCCGTGATTGCCGCGGTCGCGAGAACGGAACTGATCGCCGCAGCGACAGGCGTCTTCTTCATAACACGCTTCCCTTATGCAGGTGGACCACCACAAAGCACACATCGCACTCGCCGTTTCGGCCCACACTCGCTGCCCCGGCTTGTTGCCCTTGCCGCCCGGCTTGTTGCCATTTCGCAGCAAAGATCTTTAGTGACGAAGTAAACCATGCAGTTCCGTTGCAGATCAAGTACATTTTGGTTGCATTTCAGCAACGATACGGCGCAGGTCGCGCAAACCCGGCCTGCGTACAATCCGCACAGGCCGTTGCCCGGCTATAACCAGATGGAAAAGACATTGGGATGACTCCGAGACGACTCCTCATCGTTGGCGGCGGCTCGGCCGGCTGGATGGCAGCGGCCTACATCGATGCAGCGCTGAACCGCGGCGGCCGCCGCGTCGTCGACGTGACGCTGGTGGAATCCCCCGATGTGCCGCGGATCGGCGTCGGAGAAGCGACCATCCCGAGCATCAACCACATTCTGGCTGTAATCGGGTTGGAAGAGCGTGAGTTCCTGCGCCGCGTCGACGGCAGCTTCAAGCAGGCGATCCGCTACGACAACTGGCTCGACAACCGCGGTGAAACCTACTACCACCCGTTCAACCGCTACCGGGACTCGCCGATCGACCGAACCACCCGACGCTGGCTCAAAAGCGACCGGTCGATTCCGTTCGCGACGACGGTCTCGGCACAGCCGGCGCTGTGCGAGGCCAACCTCGCACCCGCAATGCTGGCCGCCTGGGACTTCGGCCCGCCGCTCTCCTACGCCTATCACATGAACGCGCTAAAGTTTGCCGACTACCTGTGCGAGGTCGCGACCGCGCGAGGCGTCACTCACCACCTCGACCACGTCACCGATGTGCAGATGCATGAGAACGGCGACGTCCGCGCAGTCAACACCCGAGGCGGACTGCGCCTCGAGGCGGACCTGTATATTGACTGCACGGGTTTTGCAGCGCTGCTGATCGAAAAGAAACTGGGTGTCGGCTGGGTGGATTGCTCGCAGTGGCTGCTCAACGACCGTGCGATAACAATGGCGGTGCCCTACGACGCTCATTACCCCGGCTACATTCGTCCCTGCACCACCGCCACGGCGCTATCATCCGGCTGGGTCTGGCAAATTCCGCTGCAGGACAAACGCTCGCTGGGCTATGTGCATTCGAGCGCTTATATCGATGAAAATACGGCGCGCAACGAGCTTCGTGCTTTTGAGGGGGCGCACGCGGCAGAACTCGGCACCCGCACCATTCACTTCAAAGTGGGGCGCCGCGAGAAAGCCTGGGTCCGTAATTGCATTGCTATCGGCCTTGCCGCCAATTTCATCGAGCCGCTCGAGTCCACCGGGCTTTATCTCAGCGATTTAGCCTCGGTTATGCTGACAGAGCACTTTCCGCAAAGTGGGGACATGGACGCGCTGATGCTGCGCTTCAATCGCATCATGGCGAACCGTTTCTACGAGATACTCGACTTCATCAACCTGCACTTCTGCCTGAGCAGACGCACCGATACGGAATACTGGCGAGAAGTGCAGAAACCGACTCGCATCAACGACCGCTTGACGGCCAAGCTCGAGTACTGGCGCAAGAAGCCGCCATCGCCCTCCGACTTCGAAGACATGCGAGTTCCCGGAGAGCCCGATAGGCCGTTGCCGAGCGGCGGGCTGCCGGGGGATCACCGGCCGTCAGTTGACACCGGCGCCCTGTTCGGCCTCGACAGCCATGAGCACATTCTCTATGGCATGGACTTCCTGCGCGACGAATGCGATGCCTGGTTCGGCAAAAACCGGCCGCCGGTCCAGGTGGCGCCAGCGGTCGCCAACCGTTTGGTGGTCGCGCCACAGAAGCTGCCTCCGCACCACGTCTGGCTGGAACGGGCCCTCGCCATCACGATTCCAGCAGGACGCGGCAATGGCTAAACGCGTACTGATCGTCGGCGGCGGCTCTGCCGGCTGGATGACGGCCGCCTATCTTGATGCCGTGCTCAACACGGCCGACGAGCGCCGCGCCGACATCGCGCTGATCGAGTCGCCGGATGTGCCGCGCATTGGCGTCGGCGAAGCAACAATCCCGAGCATCAACCACATCCTTGCCGCGATCGGCATCGACGAGAAGGAGTTCCTGCGGCGCACCCAGGGTTCGTTCAAACAGGCGATTCGCTTCGACAACTGGCTGGATAACCGTGGTGAAAAGTACTACCACGCGTTCGGTCGCTACACGCCCACGCCGATTGACGACACCGGCCTGCAGTGGTTATCGAGCGACCGCTCGATTCCGTTCATGGCCACCGTCTCGGCCCAGCCGCAGATTTGCGAATGGAGCCTCGCGCCGCAGATGCTCGGCGAGTGGGATTTCGGGCCCAAACTGACCTACGCGTTTCACATGAATGCGCTGCTGTTCGCCGATTACTTGCAGGAAATAGCGACCTCGCGCGGCGTGCGACACACTCGCGATCACCTTACCGGTGTAGACATGCACGACAATGGCGACATCGCGGCCATCAGAACCCGGGACGGGCAGCGGCTGGAAGCCGATCTGTTCATTGACTGCACAGGCTTTGCGGCGCTGTTGATCGAGAAGCAACTGGGCGTTCGATGGGTTGATTTCTCTCAGTGGCTTCTTTGCGACCGCGCACTTGTGATGCTGGTCGACTACGAAACGCATTACCCCGGATTCGTTCGGCCGTACACGCTGTCAACCGCCCTGTCGGCCGGTTGGGTGTGGGACATTCCGCTGCAGAATCGGCGCGCCGTCGGTTACGTGCACTCGAGCGCGTTTCTCAGCGAGGACCATGCGGAAAGCGAAATCCGTGCCTACGAAGGTGCACACGCGGCAAATCTCGATAGCCGAATCGTGCGCTTCAAGTCGGGTATGCGCGAGCAGGTATGGCACCGAAACTGCATTGCCATCGGCCTCGCCGGCGGATTTGTCGAACCGTTGGAGTCGACAGGCTTGTACCTGTCCGATCTTGGAGCGGTACTCCTGACCGAATACTTTCCGGATCAGGCTGACATGGAAACGCTGGCGTACCGCTACAACCGCATCATGTCCAACCGATATTTCGAAGTCCTGGATTTCATCAATATGCATTACTGCCTGACGCGGCGAACCGACACCGAGTTCTGGCGCGAAGTGCGGAAGTCCGGCCGCATCACCGACCGGTTGGCAGCCAAGCTCGACTACTGGAGGCGAAAACCGGTCGCGCAGGTCGATTTCGAAGACCAGTATTTGCCAGGCCAGCCCATGAGCCCCGCGCCTGGCGACGGCGACACGCGTCCGCCTGTTGACACCGGGAAGCTGTTTACGCGCTCCAGCTATGAAGCCGTCATGTACGGCATGGACTTCCTGGGTGAGGAATGCCGCGAACGATACGGCTCGGCGCTGCCGCGCACGCCGGTGCAACAGCGCATCCTCGAACGCGTGCGCGTGGCGCCCTACAAACTGCCGAAGCATGACGCCTGGTTGCAGCAAGTGGTCGGTATGCCCAAATATCCGACGACAGCTTCGTGAGCCAGCATCCGATACGAAACATTCTCATCGTCGGCGGCGGCACTGCGGGCTGGATGACGGCGGCAGCACTCGCTCGCGTGCTGCCGCAGGATTTCTGCCGCATCCGGCTGGTCGAGTCTGACGCAATCGGTATTGTCGGTGTCGGCGAAGCGACGATTCCGGCCATTCACGATTTCAATCGGCGGGTCGGGCTCGACGAAAGGGAGTTTATGGCGAGCACCAACGCGACCTTCAAACTCGGCATCGAGTTCGTCAACTGGGGCAATATCGGCGACGCATACATGCATCCGTTTGGCACCTACGGCCGTGATCTGAACGGCGTCGGCTTTCACCACTACTGGCTGCGAGAACGGGAGGCGGGTTCGGCGGTCGCGTTCGACGAATACTCCCTGCCATATCTTGCGGCCAAACGGGGCCGCTTCGGTCTTCCGAAAACCGAGGCGGACTCCGTTTACTCTACCTACTCGTACGCTTTTCACTTCGATGCTTCGCTGTACGCGCGTTACCTGCGAGGCGTCGCCGAGGGTCTCGGTGTGGAGCGCATCGAAGGCCGCATTATCGGTGCCGAGCTGCGTCCGGAAGACGGCTATGTGCAATGCGTCGTGCTGGAGAATGGCTCGCGCCTCGATGGCGAGCTGTTCATCGACTGCTCCGGGTTCCGCGGTCTGTTGATCGAGGAGGCGCTGAAGACCGGCTATGTCGACTGGCGCCACTGGCTGCCGTGCGACCGGGCGTTCGCGGTGCCATCGGACTACCCGGGCCCACCCGACCCGTACACGCGCGCCACCGCCCACGATGCCGGCTGGCAATGGCGCATCCCGCTGCAGCACCGCATGGGAAACGGCCACGTGTTCAGCTCCGATTACTCAAGCGAGGACCGCGCCGCCGCAACGTTGCTGGACAATCTCGAAGGTGAGCCGCACGCGGAGCCGCGCCTGCTGCGATTCGTGCCCGGAAAACGCCGCAAGATGTGGCGGCGTAATTGCGTTGCCATTGGCCTTTCCGGCGGTTTCCTGGAGCCGCTGGAGTCGACCAGCATCTTCCTGATCCAGGCAGCGATCATGAAATTGATCGAGCTGCTGCCGGACAGCACGATGCCGGCGCCAGTGGTCGACGAATACAACCGCAGCATGGACCAGATGTTCGACGAAGTGCGCAACTTCATCATCCTGCATTACAAGCAGACCGCGCGCGACGACAGCGAGTTCTGGCGTTATTGCCGCAACATGAGCGTTCCGGACGAGCTCGACTATCGCATGCGGCTGTTCGGCAAGCGCGGCGTTGCGACACACCGCAACGGCGAGCTGTTCATTGAGACCAACTGGATCGCTGTGTACCTGGGACAGAAACTGGTTCCGCAACAGTACGACCCGCGCGCCGACTGCCTCGGCCGGGACGAAGTGTCGAAGTCCCTCGCCAGCATGCGCGAGTACCTTGTCACGGCCGCAGAGGCAATGCCCGCACATGGCACGACCGTGGCGACGCATTGTGCGGGGACGACGGCGCTCTCCTCATGAATAAACTGTCCGGTCTCGACAACATCGTGATTGTCGGCGGTGACGTTACCGGCTGGACCGTTGCCGCTGCACTCGCAAATTCGCTACGCGGCCACAAGTGCACGGTTACGCTGCTCGATGTGCCGGACATCATTAACGTCGAGCCAGTGCAGTATACGGCGCCGTCGACACTCGAGTTTTTTCGTCATATCGGCGTCGACGAAGACGAGTTGATCCGACAGACAGGAGCGACGCTGCGCCTCGGAACCGGCATACATTACCGCAATCGCGCAACCGACCACCGCGTCCTTGCCTTCGGCAAACAGGGCGGCACCATGGGCGTCGTTCCGTTTCATCACTACGTCGCCCGCCAGCGGCTGCTCGGTTTCGAAACGAACCTCAACCGGTTCTCTGCCACCGCCATGGCGGCGCGACAGGGTCGCGTCGAGCGCACTGACGATCCGGGCGCTTCGACGCTGCCGCCGATCGGCTACGGCCTGAACATGAACACCGAGAAGCTGACGCAGCTGCTGCGCAATAACGCGACGATCAACGGCGTACAGGCGCTGCACCGGGGAATCGATTCCGTCGAACTCCATCCGGCCAGCGGTTACATCCGCCAGCTGCGCCTGACCGATGAGTCGACGCTGGCCGGCGACCTGTTCGTCGACTGCAGCGGCGAGGCGGCACTCCTGATCGGCGCGGCCATGGGCGTCGCCTTCGAAGACTGGCGGGAGTACCTGCCGTGTTCACGGACTGTCGCAGCTACAACGAAGTCCGATCACGACCAGACGCCGGTGCATCACATCGCGGCGTGGGACAATGGCTGGATCTCGAGCACGCCGTTGCGCCACAGGACGGCGCACCGGGTCCTGTATCCAGCGGAATTCGTCACGGACGATGACGCGGTGGCACTCCTTCGCGCCCATCTTGGCGCCTTCGAGGCCGACGCGTTCTCAACCCACGAGATGCCGAGCGGGCGGCGGCGGGAGTTTTGGGCCTGCAACTGCGTAGCTGTCGGCAGCGCCGCGGCATTTGTCGAGCCGCTTGATCTCAGTACCCTGCATATGACTCAGCGCGCGGCGATGCAATTGGCAGCGATGCTGCCGGCAACACCCGCGACGCCTGAGCTCGCAACCGAATTCAACCGTCGCATCGGTGAGGAATTCGAGTCCCTGCGGGACTTCACGCATCTGCACTACGTTGCCTCGTTCTGGCGCCGGTCGGAATTCTGGCGGGAAATGGCTGCCTACAAACGGCCGCCGTCGCTGCAACAGAAGATTGACTTGTATCGGAGCCGCGGCCATATCCGGAGCCGCAACAATGATGCATGGCCACTCGAGACCTGGGTCGCTGCACTAATGTCGGCCGATATCTGGCCGGACGGCTACCACCCGTTGCTCGATTCGTTCGACTCACAGCAACTCGACGAGCACTTCGGCCGGATGCGCCAGGCGATCGATCAGGCCACGTCCAAGATGCGGCCGCACCGCGAGTACCTTGCTGCGCTCGATAACTAGGGACAATGGCGCTTAGTTAAGCGTTTCGGCCTCCGCCTCCGGGTGGACCTTTGGCGGAATGGCTCCCTGCGGTCCGCTTTATTTCCGCCAAAGGCCCACCCGGAGGCAGAGACCTAGCCTCCCATTCGATACATTTCGACTTTTTTCAGCA
>Ga0268386_10000098_pt1 | contig 47355 bp, 42 predicted proteins | sample RVTome_15_FD_200260 | JGI IMG/M metagenome (GOLD analysis project Ga0268386, IMG submission 200260) | Soil microbial communities from uranium-contaminated site in the Upper Colorado River Basin, Wyoming, United States - RVT150D86... ... | reverse complement strand
CTGCGCGGAACACGTTCCAGATGCGGTTGGCAGTTGCCTGTGAGCGCCTCTTCTTCTCTCGGTCATCGGTGTGACGAATGAGCCCGTCGAGCCAGCGTTGCAGATCGTGCGTCGTCAATTCGATCAACCGCCTGTTGCCTAGCTTGGGAAGCACGTGAGCATGTAGAGATATTCGATCGACGCGCAGGCTGTAGCCCGATCGCGATCGTGCCTCGCGCGTGCGCAGGTATTCGTCGATGACCTGCCTGACCGTGATGCGCGCTGCGTTGGGATTCGCAGCAAGCCGAGCTTCGAGCCCAATGGATCGCTTCACGGCGTCGCTCCAGGAAAGCACGACGACGCCATCGGCCTCATCGTAATCGTCGGCCACGCCGATGCGTTCGTGGACGTAGCGACCATTGGCAAAGCGTCGGACGATCCATGAGCCGGCTGATCTGCGATTTCGCGTGTAACCGAGCGTGAGCCCCCGCTGCAATGGTCGCCAGTGAGGTTCCTTCTGAACCGGCAATTTCAATCGGCGCTCGCGCGAATCGAGCAGCGCATCACGTCGCTGACGTGGCATGCTATGAACAGCCCTTCTGAAAGTGTCCGTAAGTTTCCGTAAGTGTCCGTAAGTTTTCGTTTCGGCCGACCGAATATACACTTAGTGGGACAGAGAAGAAAAACTCTATGAAAATAGGGGTTTCAAACAAACCGTAACTAACATCGACTAGCCTCGTCTAAGTGCATTCAACTCCCTTTCACGGTTGCGACCGGGGTTCGAATCCCCGTGGGGACGCCATTCATCAGGCTGTAGGCCGTAAGGTCGGAACCGTGATGGCGCACAGTGCCACGGGGATGAGGACCCCGGGGACCGGGCGTTCGACAAAATCGTAGGGAACGATTTTGGACCGCTGCCAAGCGGGCCGACTCGGTCGCGACCACGGACGGCGAAGCGACAATCCCCGTGGGGACGCCATTTACAATCAAAGGCGCACGGCGCTTATCTAATGCAATTTCCACTGCGTCCGTAAGTTCTCCGAAAGTTTCGATCACGACCGTTTTCATCGCGCGCTGCGCCCCGGTGTATGCGCAACCGATCCGCTCGGTTCATCGATCCTACGGACGAGTGGACCAACTCAAGTCGACTGGCTCGGCGAAGCAAGCTTGTCACTCCGTCGCGATTCGACGGAGCGCTTCGGCCGCAGTCAGTATGACGACGCTTTGGTAGGTTCTGAGGCTCAGAAGATCGGTGTCGTACGAGACGACAACCTCAGCCTGGACAGCAAATGCGCAAGCGATAACGTGATCATCGTCAGGATCGCGCACGACGCGAGGCTGGAGTGTTGCTGGGGCAACCAAATACCGGTTGGGACAGGACAGGCGCAGTGTCCTCGGACCGCGACGCGCTCGCGAGGAGACTGCGCGGAAGCGGCGCTAGAACGTCACGGATCGCGACAGCACTGACGATTGCGCCAGCCCCGCACGCGTTGAATCACACCGGAGCAGTCTGCCCGCCGGACTAGGCTGCAAGAGACGAAAGAAAACAGGCCTGCGGGACTGCGCCCCATGTCGGGCGCTGCGCGCACGGTCCGGCTGGCGGCCCTCTGATCGACCGCGCGAGGGCAGGCGGCAATCCAGACCAAACTCGGATGTTTCGCTTACGACTCGCCACTCGGGCGAGCTTACGGTGCGCCTAATCTCGATTGTGAAGACTTGCGATGGCGCTCAACACCGAAGCGAAGTACCCGAGTCGACGTACTTACGTCGTGAAAATCCGCAGCGACGCGAACTCCGATAGGCTCGCCGGTCGTCTCGAGAATCTGACTACTGGCCGGCAGCACGTCTTCGCATCGGGTCAGGAGCTCGTTGACTCGATCGCCATCGATCTTCAGGCGAGCGACGCAAAGCCAACGGCCGATTCAAAGTGAGATGAGCGATGAATTTTTCCATGTCCCGCCTCGCACGGCATCGAAACAGACCCGCGGATGAGATCGACATGGCACGTTGCAAAAAGTCGCGCGGCGGACCAGCGCCTCCGAGTTGAGCGACAAACGGGTGGCCAACGTGTACTCGCCATCATCTGAACCGGGGAATCGCGCCACGATCAGCCGCGCGTTATGGCTGGCGCTCACCGCCCTGCTTTGTTCGGTTGCATGGCCGCAGACCCTGAGACCAGACATACCCAGCGATGGTCTGATAACGGCCGAGCAGATCGAGGCATCGATCGCGGCTGTGGAGACGGCGGAAGGTCTCGACGAGCCTGCCCGTACTCGTGTCATCGACCAGCTGCGTGATGCGCAGACGCAGGTACAGAATCGCAGCGCGGCGGAACAGGCTGCGGCAAGCTTCGCCCGGGCAGCCGAGGCGGCACCTGCCGAAGCCGCAGCGTTGCAGCAACAGCTCGCAGCGGAGCCGCCCCCGCCGCCGACCGCGCAAACCCTCGATATCCGTCCGACAATGGGGCTTGGCGATCTCGAGCAGATGCTGGCGCGGGAAGCGGCAACACTGACGGCAACGGAATCGAACCTCGCCGAGCTCGAGACCCAGATCGAGACTCAGGAAACCCGACCGGAGCAGGTCCGGCGTCGCATCAGCGAGGTTCGAGGGTCTCGTGACGCTCTCGATCAACAGGTTCACACCGAGCCGCCGCCCTCCGAGCCCAAGATCCTGACGGACGCGCGACTCCTCGCCACGATGCTGCGACGGGATGCGCTCGGCGCCGAGATCAATCGGCTCGAGCAGGAACTGCTGAGCCATGCGGCGCGCATGGAAGTGCTGTATGCGCAACGGGACCTCACGCAGCGTGCGGTGACCGAGCGGCGCCAACGCATCGCCCTCATCCAGGCACAGGTGAACGAGCGTCGCCAGGACGCGGCGCTGACGGCCCGGGAACTGGCGGAGCTGACCGAGCGGGCCGCCGCCGAGAAGCACCCGGTCGTGCACCGGCTGGCCGAGGGGAACGCTGCAGTGACCCGCGAATTGCCGGAAATCGCGGCAGAGATCGACAGGGCGACGGCTGCGGTCGGGGCCATCGAAGAGCAGGCGCGCAAGCTCGAGCGGAACCTCGCACGATCGCGGCAACGATTGGAGATCGCCGGCGTCAATGAGGTCATCGGCCAGCTGTTCCTCGAGGAACGCGGCAATCTCCCCAAGGTCTCGCAATTCCGAGCCGAACTGCGCGATCGCCGCATGGCTCTCTCCCGTATCGGGCTCGCTCAGGTCCGTAATGAGGAACAGCGAGGCGAATTGACTTCTCTGAACGCGCGCGTCGAGGAGGCGATGGCCGAGGTCGAGGCCGACATCTCATCTGACGAGGAGCTGGAGCAGATCGAAGGCGAGGTCAGATCGCTTTTGCAGAACCGCCGCGAGCTGCTGCAGCAGGCGGCCAGCACCTATACGAGCTACCTGAGGGCGCTCGGCGATCTCGACATCGCCCAGCAGCGTTGGCTGAGCGCGGCCGACGACTACCAGGAGTTCCTGGACCGGAACCTGCTGTGGATCCCGAGCTCGCCTGTCGTCAACCTCCAGACATTGCGGGACCTCGGACCTGCCAGCCGCTGGGTCCTCACCCCCGAATCCTGGAAGCATACGTGGTCCACGCTCCTCGACTCCTTGCGCGAGTACCCGCGTCTGGCTGTCGCCGCGGCCCTCCTGTGGGTGCTGCTGATCGTCGCATCGCAGCCGCTCAAATCGGCCTTCAAATCCATTGGGCAGCGTGTTGGACGTCTCTCCACCGACCATATCGGACTGACGCTCGCCGGCCTGCTCATCGTGGCGGCGCGTGCGTTGCCTTTGCCTGTGGCTCTCGCACTGATCGGCATCGGCCTGAGGGAGAGCCCCGCGGGTACGGATTTCTCGACAGCGGTGGCGGAATCGCTCCTGGTCACGGCGCCGTTCCTGTACAACGTGATCCTGTACCGGAGTCTCTGTGCCCCGGACGGGCTCGCGAGGATTCAATTCGGCTGGCCCCGGGATCGGCTGCTCGAAATCCGCCGGCGTCTCGACCGGCTCGCTTTCGTCGGCGCCCCATGGGTATTCGTGACCGTGCTCGCGTTGGTGGCTCCTGTCGAGACGATACCAGGCAGTCTGGGGCGGGTACTCTTCGTCGGCCTGATGTTCCTGCTGAGTGTGACGATTGCACCCCTGTTGCGCGAGCCGTCCGGCGACCACCGGGAGCGTTCGGTGACCGTCGGTTTCGAGCTGACGATCCGGCTCCGCAGGTTCTGGCTTGCGCTAGTCACCGGTGGACCGCTGCTGCTGGCGGTGCTCGCGATAGTCGGCTACCAGTACACGGCCGCAATACTCATCGAACACCTCGTCGATACGCTCTGGCTCATGCTGGGCGTCGTCCTCGCGAATCTCGTCGCGCTGCGCTGGCTGTCGCTCACGCGCCGCAAGATTGCCTGGAAACTCGCGCTGCAGCAGCACGCAGAGGACCGCACGAAAGGGGGGCAAGAGACAGGCAAGGGAGCAGAGGGAGATGTTCCCGTTGCCGAAAGCAAGCCGATCGATCTCGATGCGGTCGATCAGCAGACGCGGCGCCTGCTGCGGGCGGGGCTCGGACTCGTCGCGGTGCTCGGCGCCTGGGGCATCTGGTCCGAAATGCTGCCCGCGCTGACCATCCTGCAGGAGATCTCAGTATGGTCGCAGGCCCTGACGATAGACGGCCAGGAGTCGGTCGTACCCGTCACCTTGGCCGACCTGCTGCTCGCGCTCGTGATTATCGTCATCACGATCGTAGCGTCGAAGAACCTGCCGGGACTCATGGAAATCGCGTTGCTGCAGCGTCTGAATCTGGAAACCGGAAGCCGCTACGCCATCACTACGTTGACGCGTTACTTCGTCGTTGCAGTCGGCGCGATATCGGTCTTCGGCATCGTCGGCTGGAACTGGTCGCAGATCCAGTGGCTGGTCGCGGCACTGAGCGTCGGCCTGGGCTTCGGCTTGCAGGAAATCGTGGCCAATTTCGTGTCGGGACTCATCATCCTGTTCGAGCGGCCGGTGCGAGTCGGCGACACCGTCACCGTGGGCGAACTGACCGGAACCGTCTCGCGTACGCGGATCCGCGCAACGACGATCATTGACTGGGACCGCAAGGAGATCATCGTCCCGAACAAGTCCTTCATCACCGAATCCGTGGTGAACTGGACGCTGTCGGACCCGGTAACGCGGATCGTCGTGCCGGTAGGCGTTGCCTACGGCTCCGACGTTCAATTGGTACGTCGGGTCATGGAAGACACGCTGCGCGCACTGCCCCTGGTGCTCGACGAACCCGCGCCGAAAGTGTATTTCGTCGGTTTCGGCGACAGCGCGCTTGACTTCAAGCTCCACGTCTACTCCCGGCAGCTTGCCGATCGAATGCCGCTCACGCATGCCGTGCACGAGCACATTCTCACCGCGCTGAGAGAACACGGCATCGAGATCCCGTTTCCGCAGCGGGATCTGCACGTGCGATCGATCAACGAGGACATCCCGCTCTCGGCGGCAGACAACCTTCCTTCCGAAAGGACGGCGTCGCCAGATCCGGCGGTCGCCTGAATTTCGAGCATCATCACCAAGGCGCAAGTCATTGTGTGCAACGCGCCCGGCAGCGTGCCGCGATGACTCACGCGGTCGGATTGGCTGCGGCACCTACTTCAAAGCCGACGAAAGAACGACGTTTCCCTGACGACGCTGCAGACCGTGGGAGCTTAACTTCTGGGCGCGATGACGGCTCGCTGCCAGCTGTGTTCAAGATCGGTTCCGGGGAGCCCGTCGAGACGCATCGAGCCGAAGGATCTCGGCGTCCGGCGCACGAGCGGTATATGTGTTCCGGACGGACGAGGAGCATCTGATCGCACGTGAGGTCGCACGGATGCTGTGCTGACCCGTTTGCTGCGACCCGCTCCTGGATCTGCGGGTGCGAGGAAAGGGCGGGAGTCGGATGAAAACCGGATCGTGGCCTGCAGTTCTCGCCCTGGCGATCTTGGCCTCCGCATTCGTGCGATCCTCACTAGCTTCCGGCGGCCTTTCAATCGCGCGCTCCGAGAGCACGCTCGCCGCTTGCGTTACCGAGGTCCATTCGCTCGAATTCTACGTGCTCGCCAACACGCAGTTCACGCTGCTTCACGAGCTCGGTCACGCGCTGATCCACACCTTGAAACTCCCCGTGCTCGGGCGCGAGGAGGATGCCGCCGACACACTCGCCATCGCGGGCCTCCTGATCGGGGAGATCGAGCGGCGGCAACAACATCTGCTCGAACGGCTGATCGTGATCTCAGACGAATGGCTACTCGAATGGAATGAGAGCGAAGACCAATCTGCCTACTGGGACTCGCACAGCCTGGAGATCCAGCGCTTCTACAACATCGTCTGCCTGATCTACGGAAGCGACACGGAGCGATTCAAGGACGTCGCCTTCGGCAGCGCGCTGCCGGTCGAGCGGTCCTTCGCGTGCGAGGACGAGTTCAAGACGGCGCGCCATGCGGTCGAGTCGGTCCTGGCCCAGCACGGTACGCTCGACCGCCTGCGTGCCGCTCGCGAGCGGCACACGAACGAGAGGGTCAGGGTCTCCTACGAGTCGCCGACGACGCCGAATGGCGCCTGGCTCGCTGCAGTGCTGGCGAAGGACGGATTGATCGAGCGCATGGCGGCCGATGTCGACGCAGCCTTCAGCCTGCCGGAAACGATCGAGATCCAGGTCGTCAATTGCGCCGACCCCGACGCCTACTTCCACACCGGTTCGAAGATAGTCGTCCTCTGCTGGCCGCTCCTCGAAAAGTTCCTGGAGCGCGCCGAGCGCCGTGCCACCGCCGGTCCGCAAAGCCTGTGCGCCGCCCCGGTGGCGGCGAGATTGCGCCCGAGCCGGCTCGGATGCCCGACCTGGGTAGACGCCGGGGCCTCAAAGTGACCGCAAACCTTCCGTCGGTCGCCGCCGTCCGGCGCCTGCCCCGTCGGACGTGCAGTTCACGGACGAATGCCGCTTCAACACGGCGTCTTTCGATCAAGCAGCGCTCGCGCTGTCGTGAATGCACTGGTATCAATCGCTTCGGGAAGCCGATCGAGGAGTAGTTTGAGCGCTTGCCGATCTTCGGCCGTTGAAGCGTCGCGTTTGCAGACCTCGGTCAACGCCAGCAACTCGAGCCATGGCGCCTCCTGGGCGCGCGCCTCCCCCAGTGCTCGATACATCGACTCGCGTGCGGCAACAGACTCGCCGCGTGCAGCGGCGATGGCCGCGTCAATCAGGAACAATTGCGGCAAGTACACGCGTTCTCCCAGAACGTTCGCAATCTCAAGTGCCTCGTCGAGTTGCCGCTGGGCCGCGGCCCAGTCGCCCGCGCGCACGAGCGCGTCGGCGGCATAACCGAGGATTTCACTACCGCCCGCGCGCATGCCGAGGCGCAAGTCTTCTTCGTAGGCCTGCCGTATCAGGCGATATCCCTCACGCGGATCGCCGCTTCGTGCTTGCACCCAGCCACGCATCCACTGACAAGCCGCACGACCCTGAGCGAAAGCGAACTCGTCGACGATTGCCTGCATTTCCTCAGCAAGCTCGGCGACCCGTTCCACCTGGCCGAGCCGCACCTCAAACATCCCCTCGAACCAGATGGCCACTCCTTGCGCCATTGCCTGACGCAAGTCACGAGCACGCGCGCGCGCCTCGCGCAGACGCGCACGCGCCTGCTCGACGAGTCCAAGGTGAAGCAACTGGATCGCGAGCAGACCGAGCATCGTGACGAGCGGGTCGGCGATGAACGTCGCGTTCGATGCAGCCTGGTCCAGCGACTCAACCTTCGCGAGACCCCGCTCGACCCATTTCCGGGCGACGCGCGGCCGACCCCGCAGCATCTGGACATCGGATTGAACGATGCACGCGCCCAGTAGATGAATGGGATCCTGCGCCGCCCGCCAGAGCGCTTCCGCATGGTCCGCGAGTGCGAGGGCTTCGGCATACTCCGCGCGCAGGCACAGCACAAAGCCGAATTCGTGCAACAAAGGTCCACGCATGACGTGCTGCGGCACTTCATCCAGCAGCGCGAACGCGCGCTGAAACGCCACCTTGGCTTCATCGGAGCCGACCCCGAGCACGTGTTGGGCAGAAATGCCCCGAAGCGTCGCGAGGCTCAACTCGAGCGTGTTGCGTTCCCCGGTTCTCTCTACTCGATCGATCAGGACAAGACCCCCTTCGGTCAGGCGCATCGCTTCCGCGGGGCTGACGTGCAGAAGCGACTCGGCGGCTTGCGCGTAGTAGCGTGCCGCGGCCATCGCTTCGCCGCCACGCTCGTAGTGCATCGCGAGTTCCGTAACCGCGACCGACGCCCCCTCCGCCCGCTCCCGTTCGAGCGCGGCGCCTGTCCTGCAGTGGAGCTGCCTGCGTGCCAGCGTTCCGATGCGCTCGTACAGCACTTCGCGGAAGAGAGAGTGCCGGAAGCAATATCGCGGATTCGATCCGTCGCCGCCGTCTTCAGGGGGTGCCCTCAGCCACAGATATCCACGTGCCAGCGCATCGCAGACCGAGGCGACGTACGCGGCATCCCGCTCGAGCGCAGCCGCTACCGTGTTGACACGAAACTCGACGCCGCAGACGGCCGCCGCTTCGAGCACTACGCGCTGCTCGCTCGTGAGCCGCGCGACGTAGCGATCGATGATACCGGCCAGATTCTCCGGGATCGCAATGCTTCCCAACTGCAGCGGAGCGGCTGCGCCGATATCGTCGAGCGCTGGGCGCGCGAGAAATTCGTTCACGAGGTCTGCTACGAACAGCGGCAGCCCATCGGTGCGCTCGTGCAGGGCCCGCACGAATTGTTCACTGGCCGCCATCGGCGGCGCGTGTTTTGCCACGTATTCGGCGACCTCCTCCTCTGAGAACGGATCGAGCACGATCTCCTCACAGAGCCCATGCAGCTGCAGCTCTCTGCGCACCGCCTTGAGTGGGTGATCGAGGGCGATGATCTCGGCGAGGCGAAAGGTTGCAAGCCACATGAGCCGCCCAGGTGCCCGCCGACGCGCGATGTGGTCCATCAGCTGGATGGTTGCCTGATCGCCCCAATGCAGGTCTTCGGTCACGAGCAACAGTGGCCGCTGATCGGTGTAGCGGTCGAAGAACTCGCCCATCTCACGCAGCATGCGTTCCTGGCGCACGCCAGCCAGCTCCCGCCGTAGGGCGTCGCGCTCCTCCGCGGTGCTGAGCCATGGCAGCTGCAGCAGCCAGGACGGCGCCACATTGCGCAGCAACGCTGGCACGGTGTCGTCGTTGCGGCACAGCTGCGCGAGCGCCTCGAGGATCGGGAGATAGGGTTCGCCTGCACCGTACTGCTCGACGCACTGACCACAGGCGGTGGCGACATCGCCGAGTGCTGAGACACAGTGATCGACCAGTGCGGTCTTGCCGACACCGGGATCCCCCGCGACCCAGACAACTGTGCGCTTGCCCCGGCATGTACGCTCCCATGCGGCCCACAGCCGCGCTAGCTCTTTCACGCGACCGGTGAGCGGTGCTGCTCGCAAAGCACCGGTCACCGAGTCGCTTGCCCGGAGCGATTCCGCCGTCGGCAACGCGGTCGCGAGACCGATGAAACGATAGCCTCGCCGCGACACCGTCTCGATGTAGCGCGGTCGCCTGGCATCGTCGCCGAGGGCCGTGCGCAGCTCGCTGACCGCTGTCTTCAGCACCGATTCGCTCACGAACCGGTGGCCCCAAACGCCATCGAGCAGCGCGCCCTTGGTGACCAGCGCGCCGGGCTGGCGTACCAGCGCGCACAGCACCGCGAACGGCGTGGGCGCAAGAGCGATCGGCTGTCCCCCCTTCAGCAGAAGTGCATTCGCCTCGTCCAACTCGAACGCATCAAAGCGCGCCCGGACGAGGTCCGACGGATTCGACGCCTTGTCAGACGTGGTACGTGTCGACATGCTCTTGCGACGTGATCGGAAGGCCCAACGGATCTGGCATCTGAAAGGGCATCCTGACCCGTCTGCGCTCCCACCGACCCCCGGTGGGACTCGTCCGCTGAACGCGCGATCCTCTACCTGCTACCGCACCCCGTCAACAGTGACCGTCCGGAGGCGCGCCGCTGCCCTCCGTAGGCTATGAGTGGTACCGGGCTATCGTGGGCACCGATCTTCGAACTTCCTCGTGGCGACCGCGCAACTATCCGCGCGAATGCGAGCGCCGCGTGAGCACGCGTGACGGCACTGAGTACTTCATCCGACCGATCGTTCCGGAGGATGCGGAACGCGAGATCGCCTTTGTCCGATCGTTATCGGCAGACAGCCGCCACAAGCGCCTGATGTATTCCTTGCGGGAGTCCAGCGCGGCGATGGTCGAACCGTATGTGAACGTGGACTACGACCGCCGTATGGCGCTGATCGCTCTCTATGGTGCGCCCGGTCACGAGCAGATCATCGGCGTCGCACGATACGCGTGTGACGACGGCGCTCGGGCGCACGAATTCGCCGTGGTGGTCGCTGATGAGTGGCAGGGACGCGGCATTGCCACTCAATTGCTCGAAGAGCTCTTCGAGTATGCGCGTGCACATGGCGTGCGGCGTCTGTACGGTCAAGTCCTGCACGACAACGTGCCGATGCTCTCGCTCACACGAAAACTGGGATTCTCCAGTGGGGCGTGCCCCGACGATCCGGGACTCGTCACCGTGACACTTGAGATCGGCGCCGGGCAGTAGGCTGCGTCTCGGCTAGGGCCTGTTAACAGGCCCTCCTAGCCGACGCGCCTCGAGGTCGCGCGACAGCCTCCCGAAGCTCGTCGGCATGCGTCGATGCCGCGCGGACGAACGTACAGCTACGCGCCTTCAGACTAAAGATGGACCTTTCGCTTACTACACAACCTGATGATCAACGTGCCGGCCACCGCCGAGGGGATTCACGCGGTGCGAACCGTCATCGGCGAGGGCATCAACGTCAACGTTACTCTGCTGTTCTCCCAGGAGATCTATGCCCGAGTGGCAGAGGCCTACCTCGACGGTTTGGATACGCTGATCGCGCGCGGCGGGAATCCGCGCGGCGTGGCGAGTGTCGCCAGTTTCTTCGTCAGCCGCATCGATACCGCATCCGATCGCGCACAGCCTGCTCAGCGACGGTGTGCGCCTCTTCGCGGAAGCCTTCGAAAAGCTGCTCGGCGCCGTGGGCAGTCAGAGACATGCCGATCGGGCCACAGCCTGAGCTGACGCGTCAGTCGAGTTCAACGTAGCAACGGCCGTACAACACGGTTCCTCGATTATCGTGCTGATGCCGTAGTTCGCTCTCTCCCATCAAGCTTTGGGTGTCTGCACGCGGTGGGGCAGCCGCGGCCCTCCACTCAATGCCGACCGAACCGTGACGATTCTCTGACTACTCCGCATACCCGCAGCCGATAACGTCTCGGACATGGACGCCGGGCGCCCGTTGGCGGCCAGCGGTGAAAGATCCATTACAGGAGAACGAGGTGGCGCTTATCACATTGCGGCAACTCCTCGACGATGCTGCCGAGAGCGAGTACGAGTGCGGGGCACCCGATGTCGACGGCGACGATCTGGAGCAGGTGCGTGCCATCGTGGAAGAGGTCGCTGTGTTCGACGCAGCCCTGCGGGCTGTGCAAGCCGTCAGAGCTGCATATCCACCGCGGATGCCGTTGCCAGTCGGCTCTCTGCACACTCCAGCGCCTCACGAAGATTGAGCGCTGAACGGCCCGCTCACCGAATTGCGACCGAACGCCAACGATTCCCTGACTACTTGCAAGGCGCCGCCTCGTACGCTGCGAACGCATCAGGGCTTAGCCCAGTGGAAGTTGTCGGGACGTCTCGAGCGGCATCGTTCGCCGGGTCGACGTCCCAAACAAGGGGAGCAACGATGAGCGTACTCACGAAGATCGGGTTGGTGGCGCTGCTGTCATTGTGCGCAGCCGGCTGCGTGACGCAATCGGCCGCCGCTTACGATGGGGCGATGACGGTCACCCTCGAGAACGACACGATCACCGGTTCTGACAACAACTACACGAACGGCATCGGGGCATCGTGGGTGTCGGCCGACCTCGACACCTACGAAGACGACAGATTCGTCAGCCAATGGGGCAGATTCTGGTCCTTCCTGCCGTTCGTCTCGGATGACGGTTACACCACGTATGCATCATGGTCCGTTGCTCAGGAGATGCATACGCCGGACGACATCCAGGACCCGAATCCGCCTGAGGACGACCAACCCTATGCGGGTGTTCTTTACCTCGACAACGTGCTCTATGCGCGGAAGGAACGTTGGGCACATGCCTGGCTGCTCAAGCTGGGCGTAGTGGGACCGGCGTCCCAGGCTGATGACGTACAGAAGGCGTTCCACGACCTCGTCGGAGGGGATGAGCCGCTGGGCTGGCATACGCAACTGCCGGACGAGCCGGTCATCAATCTCGGCTACACGGTCGCCCACCTGGCAGCCGCAGGGCCGGCGGGGAAATCGGCCGAATGGAGAATAGTTCCTGTGGGGACCGTGGGTCTTGGTACGTACTTCACTGGCGCCGGACTCGGTCTCTATGGAGAGGTCGGCTGGAACCTGGTGGATGCCTTCGGCACCACGGCGCTGCGCACAGGGCTCAATGCAGCATCAACCGTGGGTGTCGGGCCGGTGGATGGCTGGTCCGTGGCATTTTTCGGTGGACTCGGAGGTTATGGCGTCGCCCATTACCTGCCGCTCGACGGCACGGTGTTCAAGGACAGCCGATCGGTCGAGTCCGAGCCTTTCATCGGGATGGGCTCACTCGGCGTATCCGTGCGACATGGGCGTTTCACATTGGCGCTTGCGGCGACGTTCTATACAGACACGTTCGAAACCGAGCGCGCGAACGCTGAGTTCGGGACGGTGAGCCTGTCCTGGTACTTCTGATCCTGCACTGTGCCTGGCACGCCCGCACGATCGATATCCATCACAAAAGGAGACTACGCATGACCCGCACGATGAAGGCCGCCGTCGTCCGCGAGCTCGGCATGCCGCTCGCGATCGAAGAAGTGCCCATCCCTGAACCCGAAGAGAACCAGATTCTCGTCCGTATCGCGGCGACCGGGATCTGCCATACCGATCTCCACGCAGCGAAGGGCGATTGGCCCGTCAAGCCGAACCCGCCCTTCATCCCCGGTCACGAGGGCGTGGGGACAGTGACCGCATGTGGAAGGGCCGTGCGGCGCATCAAGGAGGGCGATCGCGTCGGCATTCCCTGGCTGCATACGGCGTGCGGTTACTGCTCTTACTGCCGCACCGGTTGGGAGACGCTGTGCGGCTCGCAGTTGAACAGCGGCTATTCAGTGAACGGCAGTTTCGCCGAATATGCACTTGCCGACCCGAACTATGTGGGTCGGCTCCCGAGCGCTCTCGAATGGGGTCCCGCAGCCCCGATCCTCTGCGCCGGCGTAACGGTATACAAGGGTCTCAAGGAGACCGAAGTGAAGCCGGGCGAATGGGTCGTGATCTCGGGGATCGGCGGCCTGGGCCATATGGCCGTTCAATACGCGAAGGCGATGGGCATGCACGTCGCCGCCGTCGATGTGAATGACGACAAGCTCGGGCTTGCGACATCGCTCGGTGCCGAGATCGCTCTGAACGCCAAGGACACCGACGTCGCCGCCGAGATGCAAAGACTCGTCGACGGCGCCCAAGGCGCTCTCGTGACGGCGGTCTCACCCAGGGCATTCGAACAGGCGTTCGATATGCTGCGATCACGCGGCACGATGTCGTTGGTCGGACTGCCGCCGGGCAAGATGTCGCTGTCGATCTTTCACACCGTTCTGAAGCGCATCACGATACGGGGCTCAATCGTCGGAACGCGTCAGGACCTGGAAGAGGCACTCGCTTTCGCCGGCGACGGCGCCGTCTCCGCGCATTTCACCTGGGACCGGCTCGAAAACATCAACGACATCTTCGCACGTATGGAGGACGGCAAGATCGACGGCCGCATCGTCGTGAAGATGCAGTCTCAATGATCCGCGAGAGCGAACGTTGGCCAGATCGCCGATTCAGACCGAACGCTGACGTTTCGCTCACGACTCACCAGACCGGCTCAACTACGCTTCCCCACGAGCTTCATGGTGGACGTTTGCAATGACTCTCAACCCTGAATCGAAGTACCCGAGCCGACGGACCTACGTAGTGAAATTGCGCAGCGATGCGCAACCCGACGCGCTTGCCGGTCGTCTGGAGAACCTGGTCACCGGCGAGCAGCGTGAGTTCGGATCCGGCGACGAACTGCTCGATTCGATTGCAGACGATCTCGGAATGAACGCCTGCAAGAGAGCAGAACCGCATGAACAATCCGGCTGAACAGCTTTCCCAGAGCCACGACGCTGTCTGCTGTCTCCGCTGGTGCCCGACGAGGCGCGCCGCAAAGGCGGAGGAGAGAATGATCCGATGAAAATTGTCATCCAGAACCTGCCCCGGGACGTATCCGAAGACGAGATTCGTGAGGCACTGCGTCCGTTCACTCCGGCCGAGAATCCGGTCGAGAAGATCACGCTGATCAAGGAAGGCAGCGAGCCGGCCGCGCTCATCGACCTGGAGATGAGTCGCGTGGGGGCGGGCGCGCTGGCTGCGCGGATCGACGGGCACTTCTACAGGGGACAGAGGTTGCACGTCTGGGTGCCCGTGCTCGACGACTAGGACCGCTACTGTGACCAGCTGCGGTGCCATCGTCTCGCGCGCAGCGACATCCAGTTTGGCTTCGCTGAGGACATCAGGCATCTCGCCGCCACAAACGGAGGATCCGATGACTGAGCAAAAAGACAAGCTTGGCATTGCATGGTGGACCAGGAACCTGGAAGAGCTGGACTACGAGATTGCGCGGATGGCGCTGCTGTGCCAGGTCAAGATACTCGACCACGGCGTCATCGAGCGTGTGCTGAAGAGAGATGCTTCAGTATGTGGAGCTCACAATCCCCTGGCCTTCGAAAAGCTGGACAACCTGCTGATGATGCACTTCGCGATCCGCGAAAAGACCGTCGACGCGCTCGGGCAGGCGCAAACCCAGCAGATCGAGGCGGATATCGTCGAGCGGTTGAGAAAGCCGTTCGGCGACCTGGTGGGGAAATGGCCGCCCTCGTGAATTCGCAAGCGCGAGCTGCTCTACGGCGAATTCAGCGGCGATGCGCGAAGCTCCTCGTCGAGGCGCTCCGGCTTTACCGCCTCACCCGGGGCACCTGTGGGGGTCACCAAAGTCCGACGGAACGGCGACGCTTCGCTGACAACTCTCCGCGAGCCGTCAGCTACGCTGATCCCATGGTCAGTCAACTCAATCACCCGATGCCGCCATTTGCAGCCATGACTCTGATGCCTTGGCTCTTCGAGCTGGTCCATCTCATTCACACGCGCAGGGCCGAAGCGCCACCGCGAAACATCGCGGCTACGCTCGCCGCATCGCTCGCGTTCGCGCTGGGCGGCTGTGCCACACCCGTCCCGGAGTCCTCGGTGGAAGTGCCTGTCCAATTTGCGGCGGCGCCTGCGTCCGAAGTCGAACCCGATACGGTCTGGTGGGAAAGTTACGGCGACCCGGTGCTCTCCGAACTCGTTCGCCGCGCCGCGCTGGAGAACCGCGACGTGAAGATCGCGGCGGAGCGTGTGCGCGCTGCGCGCGCTGGAGAGACGATCAGTCGTTCCTGGCTGCTGCCCAGCCTCGGCGTCACGGCTGGCGGGCTTGACTACAACACCGACTACGGCGGCGTCGCCAAGCAGAACGTGCCGGACATTCAGGGTTCGGGCGCCGGCGCCAGCGTCTCATGGGAGATCGACATCACAGGCAGGTTGTGGTCGGGCGCCAAAGCGGCCGAGGCGGACACGCTCACAACGGCAGCGGCTGCACGCGGCGTGCGCCTGCTCGTGCTGACAGACGTGGCGACGAGCTATTTCACGCTCGTCGGTGCACTGCGCCAGCTCGACAGTGTGCGCGCCATCTCGGCGGCGCAGGATGAGACGCTGCGCCTCGTCGCCGCGCGACATCGCGTCGGCCTCGCATCCACATTCGACGTCGAGCGTGCGCGCACCGCAGCGTCCAGCGCACGCGCAGCCATACCGCCGCTCGAGACGCTCGTCGCGGTGTCGCGACACCGAATTGCAGTACTGATCGGAGATCAGGCCTCCACGGCCGCAGCGATAGAACCCTGGAGCGGCGTCGCGGCCGTGCCCGAAGCACAGCCAGGACAGCCTGCTGCGCTCCTCGAACGCAGGCCGGACCTGCTCGCCTCTCGCGCTCAACTCGAAGCCGCGAATTGGCGGCGCAGGCAAGCGGCAGCGGAATGGTTCCCGCGTCTGTTCGCGAACGCCCTGTTCGGCAGTCAGAACGTTGAGCTCAACGCTTTCGATCTCGGCTCGGCACGCTTCAGTGCCGCGTCCGCCCTGTTGACGATGCCGATCTTCAATTGGGGGCGCACGCGCGCGATCAACGAGATCGCCGCAAGCGCTGAGCGCCAGGCGCTGCTCAGTTATGAGGACGCCATCGTTCGCGCGCTCGAGGACGTCGAGAACGCGCTCGTTGCGGTGCGCGATGTCCGCACTCGAGCTGATTATCTGCAGAGCGCCGCGAGCTCCGCAGACGCAGCGCTCAACCGCGCTCAATCCCTTTACGATCGCGGTCAGATCGATCTCCTGCCGTTGCTCGATGTGCAGCGCTCGCGCTTAACCGCGCGAGTCGCCGCGAACGACGGCAGCACGCAACTGCTGCTCGCCACCGTGGATCTTTACAAGGCGCTCGGCGGGGGTTGGGAGGTGTTCGAGCCGACGGCGAGCGGCGGGGCACCTTGACCCGGACTTATGAATCTCGTCTATCGAAACCGAGGATTGAAAGTGAAAACGCATTTCGCCGCAGCTCTCGTCGTCCTGCCGATCGCCGCGATCGTGTGCGGGTGCGGATCGGACGAGTCGGCAGTCGAAGCGCTCCGGCCCGTTCGCACCGTCGAGGTCAGCTATGGCACGACCCAGCAGACGAATCGCTACTCCGGGAGTGTGCAGGCACGTTACGAGGTGGACCAGGCATTTCGAGTGAGCGGCAAGATCGCGGAACGCAAGGTCGACGTCGGGGACACCGTGCGCGCGGGCGATGTGCTGGCGGTTCTGGACGACAGGGACTATCGCCTTGCCGCAGAAGTGGCGGGGCAGCAACTCATCTCCGCGAGGACGGAGGCGCAGCAGGCCGAATCGGATCGCCAGCGGCTCGAAGCGCTGAAGTTGGACGGGTCGGTCAGCGACTCCGACGAGGAGCACGCGCAGAGCCGCGCCCGAACGACGCAGGCAGCCGTGGCGGCCCAGACCAGGCAACTCGAGCTCGCCCGTAACCGGCTCAGCTATACCGTCCTGCGCGCCTCGCTGAGCGGCGTTGTCACGGCCGTGCGGTTCGAAGTCGGACAGGTCCTTGCTGAGGGACAACCGGTTGTGTCGATTGCGAACCAGGAGGAACCTGAGATCGTCGTCGACGTGCCGGAAGATCACTTCGCATCATTCAAGACGGCGCGATTCAAGGCATCGCTCGCGAGCGCGCCCGCAGAGAGCTTCGACGTCATCCTGCGCGAGCTGTCGCTGCAGGCGGCGCCCCAGACGCGCACGTATCGCGCTCGGCTGAAGCCTGTGACGCCGCGGCATCTGCCGCTTGGCGCCACGGCCACACTGGTCGCCGAGCGCGTTGTTGCATCGTCCCTGGCGGTCGTTCCGACCAGCGCGATCACGCAACAGAACGAGCGGCCGGCTGTGTGGGTCGTTCGTCGTGCGGAGGACGGAGAGGCGGCTGGAACCGTCGAGTTGTCCGAGGTCGAAGTGCATGAGTATCGCAATGACGACGTGCTCGTTTCCGGGCTGCCGGCCGGCGAACTCGTCGTCACCGCGGGAGTGCACAAGATGGCTCCCGGATTGAAAGTCGCGCTGCCCTCGTCAGGGCGCGATGAAGCCACCAGGCGGGCGTCCCGATGAAGTCCCTCAATCTCACCGAATGGGCGCTGACCCACCGCCCCATCGTACTCTTCCTGATCCTCGTGATCGGCGTGGGCGGCGTGCTCGGCTTCACCAGGCTCGGTCAGCTCGAAGACCCGAACTTCTCCGTGCCGTCGATGACAGCCATCGTCATCTGGCCCGGCGCCACCGCACAGCAGATCCAGGACGAGCTGCTCAACCGCATGGAGAAGAAGTTCGAGCAGCTCGACCACTTCGAGAAGGTGAAAACCTATGCGCGCCAGGGCTATGGCGGCATGACGATCACGGTGGTCGGAGGCACGTCGAAGGCGGACCAGCGCGAAGCCTGGTACCAGGCACGCAAGAAGTTCAGCGATATCGAGCTCGAGCTTCCCGAGGGCGTCATCGGCCCGATTTTCAACGACGAGTATGGGGACGTGACCGGCCTGCTCTATGCCGTGAAAGGCGACGGCATCAGCCACGCGGAGCTTTCCGACGTGGCCGAAAACATCAAGCGTCGCCTGCTCAGAGTGCCGATGGTGAAGAAGGTCGACCTCTACGGCAAGCAGGCCAAGAAGATCTACGTCGAGTTCTCGCACCAGCGCCTCGCCGCGCTCGGCATCACGCCGCTGGCGATCGCCGAGAGTCTCAGCAACCAGAACAGCTTGTTGGCGGCCGGCTCGGTCGACACGCGCAGCGACCGCGTGCTGGTGCGGGTGAGCGGCCAGTTCGCGAGCCTCGACGATATTCGCAACGTGCCGGTCGCGGTCGGTGGCCGGGTCATCAAGCTCGGCGACTTCACAACGATCACGCGGGGATACGAGGATCCGCCGACGTACACGGTGCGCCACAACGGGCAGCAGGTACTGATGCTCGGCATCGTGATGACCAGTGACGGCAACATCGTCGACTTCGGCGAGGCAATAGAGAACGCCGTCGCCAAGATCCAGGCCGAGCTGCCCTATGGCATCGAGCTCGAGCGCGTGGCCGACCAGCCGACCGTCGTCAGCGAATCGATCTGGGAGTTCGAACGCTCGCTCCTCGAAGCGGTCGTCATCGTCCTCGTCGTCAGCCTGATCAGCCTCGGCTTGCGGACGGGGATCGTGGTGGGGCTCTCGGTGCCGATCGTGCTGGGCGTCGTCGCCATGGTGATGCTCGCGATGGGCTGGAACCTCGAGCGCGTCTCGCTCGGGTCGCTGATCATCGCGCTCGGTCTGCTGGTGGACGACGGCATCATCGCGGTCGAGATGATGGTCGTGAAAATGGAGGAGGGTATGGATCGGCTGAAGGCCGCTGCCCATTCGTACGCCGCGACCGCGATGCCGCGGCTGACCGGCGCGCTGATCACCACCGCCGCCTTCATGCCGATCGGGTTCGCCAAGTCGACCACCGGCGAGTACGCGGGCGGCATTTTCTGGATCGTCGGCACCGCCGTGCTGTTCTCGTGGGTCGTCTCAGGGCTGATCACGCCCTACCTTGCGGTCAAGATGCTGCCCAAGGACCTGGGCAAGCACCACAATGGCGGTGACCCGTACGACACGGCGTTCTACCGCAAGCTGCGCCGCTCGATCGACCGCGCCATCGAGCGGCGCTGGTGGGTCATCGGCATTACGGTGGCCGCGCTCGGCGCCGCGATCTTTGCAAGCAGGTTCGTGCCGCAGCAGTTCTTCCCGAACAGCTCTCGTCCCGAGCTGGTCGTCGAACTCACACTGAAGGAAGGCGCTTCGTTCGCCGCGACCACCGAGCAGGTCAAGAATATGGAGTCGGTCCTGGCGAAGGACGAGGACGTGCGCTTCTTCACCGCGTACACCGGTGCCGGCCAGCCGCGCTTCTATCTCTCGCTCAATCCCGAGCTGCCGAATCCGGGCTACGCGGTCTTCATCGTCATGACCAAGGACATGGAGGCACGCGAACGGGTGCGCTCGCGACTGATGGCGAGCGTCGACCAGGAGTTCCCGGAGGCGTGGGTCCGCGTGACGCGCCTGGAGCTCGGTCCGCCGGTCGGCTTCCCGGTCCAGTTCCGGGTGGTGGGTCCGGACACCCAGGTCGTTCGTTCGATCGCCCGCGAGGTCGAAGCAGTGGTGCGTTCGAGCCCGAAAGTGCGCGACGTCCAGCTCGACTGGAACGACCCGGTCCGCACGCTGAGAGTCGACCTCGACCATGAGAAGGCGCGAACACTCGGCCTGGCCCCGGCTGATGTGGCTCTCGTGACTCAGACCGTGATGAACGGCGCGACGCTGTCCCAGCTGCGCGAGAACGAAGACCTGATCGACATCGTGGCGCGTGCCGTGCCGGAAGAGCGGCTAGACCTCGATACCCTGAAGGACGTCAATCTGTACACGCGCCAGGGCACCGTGGTGCCGCTGTCGCAGGTCGCCCGCGTCAGCTACGAGCTCGAGGAGCCGGTGCTGTGGCGCCGCAACCGCGACATGGCGATCACCGTGCGCGCCGACGTCAAGGACGGCGAGCAGGGCGTGTCGGTGACGCAGTCGATCCAGCCGCTGCTGAAGGACATCGAAGCGAAGCTGCCGTTCGGTTATCGCATCGACGTCGGCGGAGCCGTCGAGGAGAGCGACAAAGCCAACCGCGCACTGGGTGCAGTGGCGCCGGTGATGCTGATCACGATCCTGACGCTCCTGATGCTGCAGCTGCAGAGCTTCTCGCTGATGACGATGGTGTTCCTGACCGCGCCGCTCGGCCTGATCGGCGTCGTCGCCGGGCTGCTGCTGTTCCATGCGCCGCTCGGATTCGTCGCGATCCTCGGTATCGTCGCGCTCTCCGGGATGATCATGCGCAACGCGGTGATCCTGGTCGACCAGATACGGACCGAAATGGACGCGGGCCGCGATCCCTGGAATGCCGTGCTCGAGGCTGCGGTTCGTCGGACGCGGCCGGTCGTGCTGACGGCAGCGGCCACCGGCCTCGCAATGATCCCGCTGACGCACAGCGTGTTCTGGGGGCCTATGGCCATCGCGATCATGGGCGGGCTCGCCTCCGCCACGGTGCTGACGATCTTCTTCGTGCCGGCGCTGTACGCGGCGTGGTTCAGGCTTGGCCGTGCGCCCGCACCGGATGTCGGCCCGGCACCCGATCTGGACTACGCGCCTGCCAGCTCAGAAGCATGAAGCACCAATGTGCAACTTGGCCAAGGATTGCGTGCCGCGTTCTTCTGTCGGACTTGTAGCGCTGCTGATTGGCATCGCGCTCGCCGGCTGCGCCACGCGTCCAGTCAATCCCCGGATCGAGCACTTCGACCCGACGACGACATACACATTCGAGCGGGTTGCGGAGCACCTGCAGGATCGCGAGCGTCTGATCTTGCTTGCGTTTTCGGGCGGGGGCATGCGTGCGGCTGCATTCTCCTACGGCGTGCTCGAGACCCTGCGCGACATGAAGATCACCACGCCAGGCGGACGCAATGTCCGGGCTCTCGACGAGGTCGATGTCATCACCGGCGTATCGGGCGGAAGCTTCACCGCTCTTGCCTACGGGCTTCACGGCGACAGGCTCTTCGACGATTACGAGAGGCGCTTTCTCAAGCGTAACGTGCAGGGCAAGCTGATCGCCCGGGTCCTCAACCCTTTCAACTGGGGCTCGCTTGCTTCAGCGGGGCGGGGCCGATCCGAGCTCGCGGCGGATCTGTACGACGAGATTTTGTTCAACGGCGCGACCTACGCCGACCTGAAGCACGACGGGCCGCAGATCCTGGTGAGCGCCACGGACCTGGCGGAGGGCACACGCATCGACTTCAATGAGCCGACGTTCGACATCATGTGCACGGACTTGAGCAGCTTCCGCCTCGCCCGTGCCGCCGCGGCGTCGTCGGCTGTTCCGGTGCTCTTTTCGCCCATCACCATCGACAACTACGGTGGGACCTGCGGTTACCGCTTCCCGGCGTGGGCGACTTCATTCCTCGACACTCCGAATCCACCGCGACCCGCCGTGCGCGCGGTCAGACACCTGCAGGAATTGCAAGCCTACGCCGACCGGTCGAGGCGCCCCTATCTCCACCTGATCGACGGCGGTATCGCCGACAACATCGGCGCCCGGGGCGTTCTGGACGTCCTGATGACCTTCGCATCGCTTCATGCATTGGGCATTCCGACGCCGTTTGATCACGTGCGCGAGGTTTTCGTGTTCGTGGTCAACTCGCTGGCGGCCCGTCCTGAAGACTGGAGCTTGCACGAAGAGCCCCCTGGGACAGTAGATCAGGCGATCAAGGCGGCCGTCTCTCCGATCGAACACTACTCCTACGACACCGTTGAGACGCTGAAGGATATGCAGGCTGTCTGGGAGGTGCTGCGGGTGGTCCGCAACGCCATCGAACCCGACGCGGAGGCCGATCCGAAGCTCGAGTTCATCCTGAGGGCGCCGGACGTCGACATCCACGTGATCGACGTGTCATTCGCCGTCCTGAAGGACGCGGTCGAGCGCGACTATCTGCACAGCTTGCCCACTTCATTCGTTCTGCCGAACGACGCAGTCGATCGGCTCCGGGCAGCCGCGAGAACGGCGATCCTCGAAGCGCCCGTCATTCAGGAGCTGATGAAGCAGGACATCGCCCGTATGGTCGGTCATGGGCCGACGTCGCCAGGCACGGCGGCCGTTCCGACGCGAGCGTCCGAGGAATAGCTGGACGGCTCGTTGCGATCGTCTCGCTGCGCCGCAAGAGGGACGACGCATGATGATCGGTGCGCGGCGTGCGCGATGTGGATGGCGGTACTCGGTCGGTGTTTTCCAACCTGAAATGCACAGCGCACTCTGATCTGACGTGTACAACGCATTGCGCTCCGGCACCTGCCTGATTGAGGCAGACATTGAGTACTACGTCATCTGCCCGAAGCTCACGATACCAAGTCTTAGCCGCCGGGCCCGCTACGTAAGCGTGGGGAGGCGGAGTGGGGCAATCAGCGGCAACTTTTCCATATCCGCACGCTGTGCTTCGTCCAGCAGCCTCGCGTACGTCCGCAGGGTCATACGCTGATCACCATGCCTGAGCAGGCGCTGTACGCTCTCGGCGCGCGCTCCCGCGTTGATCAGCAGGGTTCCAAACGATCGACGCAGGTCTCGCACCGTAGCTGGCTCGATTCCCGACGCGTTGACAGCCCGTCTCATACCCTTTTGCCATGTGCGTGCTGTCCAGCGTTCACCGTCGTCACGAACCAGTAGCGGCTGCTAGGCTACGGCCCTCGACGATCTCAATCAGTAGGGCACGGCCCTCTCCGTTGAGCGGGATGGACCGTCCTTTACCAGTCTTGCGTGGCGCGATCGCGAGCCGCACGCCGTCGAAGTCGCCGACCGTCAGATTCGCGGCCTCGTCGGGCCGCAATCCTGTGAGAAAAGTGAGGCGGGCAAACACGCCGAAGGCCGGATCCGCGTTCTCGATGATTTGGCGGGCCTCGAAGACATCAAGGGCACGTTCACCTGGACGATCCACGTTTCTGAAAGGCCTAACGCGCCGCCACGCGACATCGGAATCGACAAGGCCCGAGCGGAATGCATGGTTGAGCGCGGCGCGAAACACGTTCCAGATGCGGTTCGCGGTTGCCTGTGAGCGCCTCTTCTTCTCTCGGTCGTCGGTCTTGCGAACGAGCCCGTCGAGCCAGCGTTGCAGGTCATGTGTCGTCAATTCGATGAGCCGCCTGTCGCCCAGCTTCCGAAGCACGTGAGCATGCAGCGATATTCGATCGCCGCGCAGTCCTTCGCCGGACCTCGAGCGTGCCTCGCGCATGCGCAGATAATCATCGACAGCTTGCCTGACCGTGATGCGCGTTGTCTCCGGATTTGCCGCGAGTCGAGTTTCGAGCCCGATGGATCGTTTGAGCGCGTCGCCCCATGAAAGCACGCCAACTCCATCGGCGTCATCGTAATCATCAGCGAAACCGATGCGCGGATGGACGTAGCGACCGTTGGCAAAGCGGCGGACGATCCAGGATCCCGCCGTTCGAGAATTGCGCGTGTAGCCGAGCGTGAGCCCACGCTGCAATGGCCGCCAGTAAGGTTCCTTCTGAACAGTCAGTTTCAGTCGGCGCTCGCGCGAATCGAGCAAGGCATCACGTCGCTGACGCGGCATGGTATGAGCAGCCCATCTCAAGATGTCCGTGAGTTTCCGTAAGTGTCCGTAAATTTTTGGTTCATTCGATGGAATATACACTTAGCTGAGCAGGGAAGGAAAACCCTACAAAAATAGGCATTTCAGACAAACTCAAACAAACATCGACAAGCGTCCACCAAGTGCATCTTGGGCTCTTTCACGGTTGCGACCGGGGTTCGACAAATTCGTAGGGAACGAATTTGGACCGCCGCGAGGCGGGCCGACTCGGTTGCGGCCATGGATGGCGAAGCGACAATCCCCGTGGGGACGCCATTCATCAGGCTGTAGGCCGTAGGTCGGAACCGCGATGGCGCACGGTGCCACGGGGATGAGAACCCCGGGAACCGGGCGTTCGACCAATTCGTAGGGAACGAGTTTGGACCGCTGATAAGCGGGCCGACTCGGCGCCGTCCATGGATGGACTAGGCGCACTCCCCGTAGGGACGGTTCCGACCTACGGTCTACAGCCTGATGAATGTGCCGGAATGAGCGCGCCGTCGGGCCTCCAGCCTCCAGCCGGCTACTCGACCTCCTCGGGTTCGAGCCGCAAGTCGAGTTTCGCGCCATCCCACTCATGGACTACGGCGGGGACGTATCCGAAGGCCAGGAACGACAGGACGCTGCCGGCCAGTGCGCTGGGGAGATAGCCGACTCCTTCGTCGTCCAGATGCAGTTGCAGGTTCGTCCCGTTGCGCGCGTCGATCTTCTCGCTCACGACGAGTTTCCGCAGAGGCCTATTACTGCCCGCCTCGCGCACGCTGATTCGCACGCCGAGATCCGGACGCATGCGCAATGTCATGTCGACGACAGGTGACCGGTAGGCGATCCGGCTGCGGAACATTTCATAGCCGGGCTTGTAGGCCGTCAGCGTGAAATCTCCCGGTTCGAGCCCAGCCAGCGAGAATCGGCCGAAGTGATCGGAACGGTCGTGCAGCCGGATCGGCGCGAACCCCGGCTCTGCCGACCACACATCCACGTCGGCGCCGACAACGGGGACTCCGCCTGCTTCCTCGAGGACGCGACCGGCCAGTTGAGCGGAGGGCACTTCGATATCGAACACCGTGTCACCGGAGATCTGGACCGTCTTGCTCCTGTAGTTCCCGACCCAGATGACGTACTGGCCCGTTGCGAGCCCTTCGAGCAGGTACTCGCCGTTCCTCGACGTGGAGGTTCCGTAGATGTGCACGGGTTGCTCGACGGAGGGGCGGGGGTTCAGCCATACGCCAGACAGGGGTTCGCCCGCACGAGTGACGCGGCCGGACAGACGTGCCCCCGCTGGAAAGTCAATGTTGAGCGTGACATCGGAATCGACAGGCACCTCGATCGTCCGCGCGATCTGCCGACGCATCGTCACGTCCGCGAGCACATGCACACGGCCGGGTGCTACGCCGTGCAGCGCGTATGCTCCATGCTCGTCGACTGCAACGCCCTCGTAGGAGCTCAAGGCGCTGCCGTCGCGGTGGAGCATGATCCTGAGGCGCTCGAGATCCTCGGGCGACAGGCCTGTCACGAGACCACGGATCGTGTGACCGGCAGCCAATGCGAGCACGAGGCCATCGACGTGCTGATTGCGGGCCAGCACGATCTCGTGCGCAATAGATCCACCCTCCGCCTGGCCAGTCAACTCGTATCGACCTTCGCTCAGATGGCGAAAAGAAAACTCGCCTGCTGCGGTCGTTCGTATCGAACCTCCAAAGCCTTCATCGACACGAAACAAACCCACCATGCCTGCGACCGGCGTCACCCCATCGGCAGCAGTCAAGCGGCCGGCGATCGTGCCACCGGCGGATAGACCAATCTCCAGCGGCGGAGCATCGCCAACTGCGACCTCGAGTTCCCGTGCCGCATGATCCGACGCACTCACCTCGAGCGTGACGCGACCGGGAGGAACGCCGTCCAGAACGAATGATCCGTCCTGAGCCGTGGTGACGCGCACACGTGAGCGCCAGTTGCCTTCGAAGCGGCCCTGATCGCTTTCCCTGAATCCCACGCTCGCAGCCGTTATCCCGGCACCCGAGACCTCGTCATAGACGCGCCCGCGCAGTTGCTCGCCTGGGCGCATCGGCAGGACGATCTCCGCCGTCGTCTGGCCGCCGCGGATTCGCAGGCCGGACGTTTCGAAACGCTGGTAGCCGGGCGCACTCGCAGTCACCATCCACTTGCCCGGGGGCAGGTACTCCCATTCGAACCGGCCGTCAGCAGACTTGAAAGTACGCATGCCTGGTGCCTCATCGCCCATTTTCGTGCGCTGGGTCCCATGGAACTGCACCTCGAATTCCTGGACAGGTTGCCAAGTAACCGCATCGATAACACGACCGCGGAGCGTGCCGAATCTGGACGCATCGAGTGTCGGGCCCGAGGCGATCTCGGACGTGATCTGAATGCTTTCGGGTGGCTGCGAACTCGCGGAAACCGCATGGACGGAAGTGGGCTCAAGGCGCTCGTGCACGCGTGCGCTCTCGTTCGGATGCATCACGCACCGGGCGAGCATCAGCAGCCAGATGATCAGTCCGATGCTCAGGATGAGCTGGCGGCGATGGAGAACACCCATAGGTCAGCCGCAGGTACGACCTTTTCCACCCCATCGGGATCTGCGATGCGTACGGATTTGCCGCCGCAGGATCGCTCCGTTCTCCGCTCAGTTCAACACTTCGCAGGCAAGGGTGCGCGGCGGTGCGCCCTTGTTCAGGACGGTGCCGTTAGTCCAGGATGTCAGCGTCCAATGCCTCAGCGAGCAGAGTTAGCGCCCGGCGCGTCTGCCCCGGAGTCGGAGAGGCCACTCCATTCCTCGGGACCCTGAGTTCGTAGCCGCGCATGTGCGCATCAATGGCAGTGAACATCACGCACTGATGCGCGCTGATGCCGGTCAGAAGCAGTCGCTGAACCCGTAGCTTCGAGAGGAGCGAGTTTAGCGGCGTATGGAAGAATCCCGAGTGCCGCAGCTTGAAGATGAAGTAGTCGGTCTCGGTGGGCGCAATCAGCTCGACGATCTTGCGACCTCTCGCCCCCTGCTGGGCACAGCGCCTGACGAAATCGCGCTGATCGGATTCCCATTCGCCTGCTGTGTCGTTGACGTAGATGATCGGAGTGCGCCTGCGGTGAGCCCGGCGCTTCAGCTCGGCAATGTGCTTCGCCGCTCGAACGGCCGGGCCGACCAGAGCCTCGCCACCGGGAAATGTGAATTCGGAAATCATGTCCACGATGAGCAGAGCAGTGTGCGCATCCGGGGAGTGGGTGCGGCGCGGTTGAGGCATCAATTGAACCGTGGACTGCTTCCGGGAGCCAACCTGCGGCGAGCCGAATGCAGGCGGCCGGGTTCTCCGGCGGCCTGCATGACAGAACGGGCTGCCTATTCGTCGCGATTCTCCTCGTCCTCTTCATCGGCCCCGAGCTGTTCCATGAGTTCGCGTTTGCGGGCCGCGAGTCGTTCGCCGAGCTCCTCGAGGTCGAGATCCGTCTGCTTGAGTTTTGGAAACAACTCCTTCTCTTCCTCCTGCACATGGTGCTGCACGTACTCACCGAGCACCTTGACGGTCGCGCGGAAGTACTCATCGTCAGGCGTGAGCGCTTCGATCTTTGCGATCAGCTCCTTCGCCGTCTCGTGTTCGATCTCGGCTTCACTCACGAGCTCGATATCCTCGTCATCGTCCTGCAAAGCCTCTCTGGCGGCCGGATACACCAGTTCCTCCTCGATCTGAGCGTGGATGGTCAGGAGCTGACATATCCGTTGTGCCATCGCGCCGAGCTCGTCCTCGTCCTCCGTTTCTTCGAAGCTTGCCAGGAGTTCTTCGACCTCACGGTGATCGGATTTGAGCAGAGCTATTGCTCCCGGTGACCGATCCGCCGACTTCTTCCGCGCTGTTTGGGCCATCTGGAATCCCTCAGTAGTTGCCGTAACCGCTCCAAGCGAACCAGCGACGAATGTTCGAGGCGGCCCGGAGTTCCCGGAACGCTGCATCGGCAACGGGGGCCGGTAGCGGGACCTCCATGACCTCCGGTATTGACCTGGGAAGCGGTGAGGCTGCGACTCAGCGTGGTTACGACCCGCGCATGCAACCGCGGCGCCGTTCGAGCGTTGTTGGGACTCGATGACAACTGTTCTTCCAATTCCCGCAGGCCACTAGAATGCGCGGGACTCTGAGGCGAGGGAGGCAACGCTTGCTCCAGGAGTTCGTCGGACAGGACCGCCCTCAGTGCATGCGAGCTAGCGCTACGGCGGGCCTGAGGTCAGCCAAAGCTGCCGCGTGCGTCGCTTGCATTTCGGGCGGGGAACTGCCGGCAGTTGCCCTCGTCGAGCGTCGCGGCATCGCGGCGGCGCTGTACGGGGCGCTCGCCTGCGCGTACCTGTTTGCAAGTCCGGCGGCAGCACGAGTTGGCCCTTCGACGGAGACGCTCAAGAGTCTCAGTCTCGAGGAGCTGATGAATGTCGATGTCTCGACGGCATCTCGCAGGAGCGAGCGGGCCTTCGAGACGCCTGCCGCGGTCTACGTCATCACGCGTGATGAGATCCGCCGATCCGAGGTACGAAGTATCCCCGAAGCACTGCGTCTCGCACCCGGCGTCGAGGTGGCGCGGGTGAGTTCTCATACATGGGCCATCACCCTGCGGGGATTCAACGGCAACCTTTCCAACAAGCTTCTCGTGCTGATCGACGGGCGAAGCGTCTACTCACCGCTCTATGCCGGCGTGTTCTGGGACGTGCAGGATTATCCGCTCGAAGACGTCGAGCGCATCGAGGTCGTGGGCGGACCTGGCGGGACGCTATGGGGAGCCAACGCCGTCAACGGTGTCGTGAACATCATCACGCGTTCGGCGAGCACCTCTGCTGGCGCCTTCTTCGAAGCTGGGGGCGGCGATGAGGAGCGCGTGTTCGGGACGGCCCGTTTCGGCGGGCCGATCTCGGCGAACGGGCATGCGCGCGGTTATCTGAAGTTTTCCGAGCGCGACGGCACGCAGCCCCGCACGACGGAACCATCCGTCGATGACTGGCGCACCGTGCAGGGAGGATTTCGCGCCGACTGGGCGCTGACCGACGATCGCTTCACGGTGCATGGCGACGCGTACGAGGGCAAAAAGGGTGGCCTTTTCAGCCGCGACTTTACGCTCGGCACGCTGCCTTCAGACACGTTCGCAGCCGATTCGGAGCTTCGCGGCGGCAATGTCGTTGCGCGCTGGTCCCGCGACGTGCAAGACGGCGCCGAAGTGGCGGTGCAGCTCTACTATGACCGTACGGAACGCGCGATTCCGTACACCTTCACCGAGAAGCGTGACACGTTCGACCTCGACTACCAGCAGCACGCGTTCCTCGGGCAGAGCCACGACCTGCTGTGGGGTGCAGGCGCGCGGCTGACCAGCGACTCGATTGACAACACGATCTTCGCGACTTTCGAGCCGCCGGAGCGCAGCGATTGGACTTTCAGCGCCTTTCTGCAGGACAAGATCGAGCTTTGGCGAGAGCGTTTGTTCCTGACCGTAGGCTCGAAAGTCGAGCACAACGACTACACGGGCATCGAGGTGCAGCCGAACGTAAGATTCACCGGGCTGCTGAGTGATACGCAGACGATCTGGGGCGCAGTGTCGCGGGTGGCGCGGATCCCGTCACGATTCGACGCCGACCTGCAGTTCACGACGCCTCTGGATATCCCCGCTGTACCGGTGCCGATTTATACACGGGTGAACGGGAGTGACGCCTTCGATTCCGAAGAGCTCTGGGCCTACGAAGCAGGGTGGCGGGTCTCCTTCGGCGAGGCGCTCGCCGTCGATCTCGCTGCGTACTACCACGAGTATGAAGATCTGCAGACCGTCGAGCCGCTGACTCCGGTCGTCGTCACCGAGCCGTTACCCTACATACTCCTGCCCAATGTCTTCACGAACGGCAAGGACGCTCAGGGACATGGCGCGACACTGGAGGTCACCTGGCAGCCTGTGACGAGTTGGCAGTTGCAGCTGCACTATGCCTACTTCGATCTCACCGTCCGCAGCCACGCAGACAGCCTGGATCCGACTGCGCGCAACGTCGAAGGCGCGAGTCCGCAGCACCAGACTGCGTTGCATTCCTATCTCGAGTTGCCCGGAGGGCTGAGCCTGTACGGCGGGCTGCGCTACGTAGACGATCTGCCCACGGAAGGGATATCCGACTACTTCGCGTTTGACGTCAACTCAACCTGATGTGGCGCGTGAATGCGAATCTCGAGGTCTCGGTCGCGGGACAGAATCTGTTCGATCCGGCGCATCCGGAATTCGGCACCGAAAACGAAATCGAGCGCAGCTGGTACGCCCGCGTGGCGTGGCGATACTGATTAAGTCTCTGGCGCGGGATCATCTTGCCTGCAGCAGCTTCAGCAGGTCCTCGCCGCTGCCGAGAGACGCAAGGTCGATCAACAGCGTCCCACCAGCAGCGCCGAGCGTGCTCGCGTCGGCGAGACTGGGGCAGTGTCTGACGGATCTGCCAGTCGCTTCGAGCAACAGCACGATCGCCTCGACTGCATCGCCGGTCCCAACGACGATCACCTCCCTCGAGCGAGCCGCCGCGCTCCGGGCAAGTCTCTGCGCGGCCTGGGCGTACACCGCAGCGTTCCTGATTCCATGCACCAATTCCCGCCGATTGATCGGTGCATCGAGCAGGACGTCGTAAGCGCCGGCTCGCATGACCTCGATGACGAAGCGTAACTCGAGCTCGGAAGAGACGACCAGTACGGCGGTCCAGCAGGACGGATCTCGTGTGCGAAGCCTGGCGAGCATCTGCAACACCGCAGCATCGCCGAGTTCCCGGTGCACCAGTAATGCTTCGATCTCGCCTGTCGCCAGCCGCTGCCATGCGTCCTCGATTCCGGCGGCGTGCAGGATCTCGAATTCGTCGCCGATCTCTCGCGTGATCGAGCCGTAGTAACCTGTCGCCGCGGCGACCAGCAATTTCATGAAGAAGGCCCTCCGTGCGGGGCTATCGTTGCCAGCGCCTCGCGCAGCTCCGCCAGTCGCGGCGGCTTACTGAGGACGCGATCGACATCCGCAGGAACTTCGTTGTCGGCCACCAGGCGTGCTCCCCAGCCGGTCAGCAGAATCACCGCTGTGCCCGGATCGAGCGCCTTGACGGCCGCTGCGACCGCGCGACCATCGAGATGCGGCATACCCAGATCGGTGATCCTAAGCCGGCCATCGACGGTGAATCGAGGCTTGCGCCCGCGGGTGCCCGACATTCGGGCAAAAGAAGCCGCCCGCGGCAGGAGCTGCGGGCGGCGAGAAGCGGAGCAGGACGCAGGGGAGTGGGGGATGTCGCGGCTCCGCGTGACTGATCAGACCGTGTTGGCGCCTGAACGATTGCAGACCCGGTCAGGTTCCCGTCAACGCCGGCCTGGGGGCAGCGGCCGGAGTTGCTGATAGAACTCCGTGAACACCATGTCCTCGTGAGCGTTCGCGATGTGACAGCCGGCACACGCCTCGACCGGTGCCGCGCTCGCGGTCGCCGCATACGGGGGCGCATGGTGGCCGAAATTAAAGAAGCCCCAGCCATTGGTTGCGGCGAACCGCTCGCTGTCCTTGACGGACACGTCCATGCCGTTCGGCACGCCGGGGAAGTAACCCCGGCCCGAGGCCTCGGTCCGCGAGCCGTCGTCGAACGTGCCCGACTTCGTGAGCTGCAACTCCTTGACCATCATCGTGCCCTCCGGCCACTCGTCGCGCTCGACGTAATGATCGTAGGTGGCAGGCTCGACGTAGACGTTGTGGAACTCAGGAAACCCGGCGGCACCGCCATTCAATCCATGGGGTGTCAGCGGCGCCCCGATGAAGATCCAGCGGCGGAAATCCCGGGGCAACTCGAGATCACCCTTGGCGTCGAACTTCGGGCCGATTTCCACGTGTGGATAACGACCCGTGGCTCTGTCGGCCGCCACACCGGCGGACCATGCTGCGATCAGCGACGCTGACAGCAGTCCGGCAGCGATCACGCACTTCATCTCGATTCTCCTATTGCAGTTCGACGGGTGGGGCGAGCGCCGGTGAGGCGCCCGCCCCGAGTGCTCACAGTTGGCTGGCCGCGACCGAACGGATCTCTTTCCAGTTCGCCTCGGCCTTCGCGATCGTGCCGGCCTTGTCCTTCTGGAATTCCCGATAGATCGCCTCGTTCAGGAACAGGTACAACCTGCCGCTCTCGACGGCCGCATAACGCGGGTTGCCATCGAACTTCTTGCCGACTGAAACGCCGAACGTGCAGAAGCCGCCGTTCTGAGGCACATAGCGCTGCGGGTTCCGTTCGAACGCGGCTTTGGTGTCCGTCGAAGCAAAGTAATAGGCGACGCCGTCATGGACGGCGGTGTGTTCCGCGCTGCCCTCGATCCGGTTGCCGATCTGGATGAACGCCACCGGGTCGATGCCGTGAACGCCGAGCGGTGCACCGGCAGCGGTGAGACCGGGTACGGTGTTGTGCTCGTCAACGGCAAGTGCCGGGGTGACAGCAGCCGTGCTCAACAGCGCGAGCACGGAGAAGGTTGCGATTCTCGACATGAAAATTCTCCTCGCAGGTTTCCGGGTGCAGCGATCGCTGCTCAGGCAGCAGCGACGTCTGCCGTCGCGACGACCGGAAAGTCGATCTCCGTGTCGGCAACGTGGTTGAAGTAGTTCGTGAAAATGTTGAGCGCCGTGAGCGCGACGATTTCGACGATCTCCTCGTCGGAGTAGCCGGCCCGACGAATGGCTGCGAGGTCATTGTCGGTGACCCGACCACGCGTGCCGACGACCCGGCGGGCGAACTGCAGGGCGCCCTGCGCGACAGGATCGGCCGAGACGCCTTCGAGGTTGCGCTCGAGTTCCTCGGTCGGAACTCCCACCTTGCTGCCGATTGCTGTGTGCACGGAGGCACAGTAATCGCAGCGGTTTGCACCCGCGACAGCGAGCGCGATCTGCTCGCGCAGCGTAGGCGAGAGCCGACCACCGGCGAGGCTGCTCGCGAAGCCGAGGTAACCGTTGAGTGCCGCGGGCGACCTGGCCATCGTCGCGAGAATGTTCGGGACCCCGCCGAGCTGCTTTCTGACGACTTCGAGCAGCTCGCTCGTCTTCTGCGAAGCGCGGGTCGCGTTGATGCGTTCGATACGTTGCATGTTGACTCCTTGCGTGTGTGTGCGAATCGACGCAGCGCAATCTGGCAACGAAGCCATCTGGCAACAATGTCTGACGGGCGGATCTGGACGCTTCGACGGAACGTCGCGACGTTCGATCAAGGGAGGCGGGTCGCCGAGCGCACGCAACCTGGAGAAACCACATTCGTGAACGCAGCGTCAACGCGCTGTGTACACATGCGACTCCTCGCCGGGAGGTCGTCGATGCAAAGCCGCGCAGACGCTCAGCGCATGCGCACCGCGCCTGGGCCGATGCCGACCACACGCTTGAAGGCTTTGGCGAACGATGCCTCGGACTGATATCCCGATGCTGCAGCGACATCGGAAACCGAGCGGCCGTCGCGCAGTAGAGTCATGGCCTGCTGCATGCGCCACTCCCTGACGAACTCGAGCGGTGTCCGCTGCACGACGGCCTGGAAGCGTGCGGCGAAGGCCGATCGCGACATCAGGGCCCGGCGGGCCAGCGCGTCAACGGTCCAGTCCTGCTCGGGCGCGCGGATCAGCTCGAGCATCGCACGGCGCAGATGCGTGTCGGCGAGCGCCGCAAAGATCCCCGACGAGGCAAGGCCCTGCATGACTGCGTAACGAATTACCTGGGCAACGAGTACATCGGCAAGACGATTCAACGTCAGCGACAGCGGGCGCACCGCACCTCGGACCTCTTGCCACATGCTCGAGACGATGGCCGGAACGATCGGCGGGACGCCGGCGGCATCGGCGGGCATCACGACGACGTCAGGCAACGGGGCAAGCAGGAATCGCTGAGTGTATGGCTCGAGTCTGAGCTTGCCGCAGATCAGCGCCGTGCGATCGGAACTCGTGCCAACGGCTCGTACGCCGTCGACGGTCGTCGCGAAGCTGTCCGGCATGCTGGCCGATTCCGTCAGTGCATGTGACGCGTTGCGCGGAAAGAACAGCAGATCGCCCGCGCGGATCTGACGACTCGAGGCTCCATGCCCGGGTAGATGCAGCCACGGCGAGCCTTTGAGCACCAGATGAAATGCCGCGTCGCCGAGTCCCTGCGTGTTCATGCGCCAGTCACCGCAAGGCTCACCCGCGAAGAAGACCTCGGTCGCGAGGGGCGTCGTTGCCAGCGCCTTGTCCAGGAAATCGAGCTCGGCCAGCCGATCCTTCATCGCCACATTCTGCTCAGCAGCCATGATTCATGTCCCCGTTTCCGAATCTAACGCCCGAATCTCGTCGCGCACGACGTCTTCGCAGGTCTGGATGTCGAACAGCAGAAGCGGCTGTTCCTCGTAGCGCCGCCGATCGACACGGAGCGCTCTACGGACGACGCGCGCGGCATCCGTGCAGCGCAGCCAGCGCACGGCGCCGCTCACGCGCATCGCCTCGCGTGAGTGCGTCGCGATGATGAGCCCCGTGCAGGCATCACCAGCGACGAGCGGAGGCGAGCCGCTCGCGTGATCGCGCGAGGCCCCGAGTGCCAGCACGACGGTCGTCTGATCGATGACCTGGAGCATGCCCGGCTGGCCGGTAAACGACACGAGTGCGGGGCAGGCCTGTGAGCCCGGGCCGGCGACGGCCAGGCGGTCAGCAGCTTCGATGAAGGCGATCTGCGTCGGCACGAGCCTGAGTTCACCTGCCGGAACGCGTTCCGATGGCGCGGTCTGGAAACCCTCGACCGGGCGCGTCACCGAGCGAGCACCATCAAGACGCACTCCAGGGGAAGTGCGTCGGTCGATGCCGCCAATGCCGTCGATGCACCGAAGCAAAGGTTGCAGGCCCCGCCGTATTCGATCGCAACTCTGACTCAGGATCGCGCTGCGCCGCTCGAGCGAATGGGCTGTCGCCGCGGCGAGGCCGCAGCGCCCATCGAGAGACGTGCTGTCGAGGCTTCGACGTTCATCGCTGCTCCGCGTGAGATGACCCGGCATCGACGGATTTTCAAACCGCTCGACGTGCACCTCCACGTCGATGGGTCCGGAACTTCTGTCCGCGGGTCTCGAGCGGCTCTGGACGATCGGTCAACAGAGCGCGCGTGTCGACCATAGTCGCGACCGAATGGTCACGCGACAGTGCAGCCCTACCTTGAATGAGCCTCTCGGACCGCGGGCCGCGCCATGTAGGCACGCGCCTGCGGATACGAGAGGCAGGTCGCAGAGACGGCGAGGATAGTGAGATGTACGGGGCGACACTGACATCGACGAGCGCCAAAAAGCCAGCCACGGCAGTGCGAGTGCTACTGCCGGTGCTCCTCGCATTCGCAGCAGGCGTGGGCGTGCCTGTCGGCGCAATGGCCGATGAGCTCGGTGTCGATGCACCACAGTGGGTGCAACAGCGAAGTGCGATCCTGCATCTCGACAACGATCTCTTCGGAGTTTCGAACCGCGATCGGGACTACACCGGCGGTCTCGCGATCAGCGTGCCGCAGACCACCGCGCCTGCCCTCTGGAATCCGGAGCGTTGGCTAGGCTCGCTGGCGCAGTCGCGCAACGACGACCCTGTTCTGCGCGCGCTGCAGGTGCAGATCATCGCGTTCAGCCCGGGTGAGCTCGAGCGGTCAGATGTGCTGGATCACGACCGGCCCTACGCGAGCCTGTGGGCGTTGAGCGGAGCACGCCAGCGAATCGGAAACGGCGGCCGGGAAGCGACCTTCGCAGCGTTGACGGTCGGTGCGCTCGGTCTGTCTGCGACCGAAGCGGTCCATCGCGCTCTGCACCGTGCGACGGGTACAGAGCTGCCGGCGGGCTACGATCATCAGATCTCGGCGGGCGGTGAGCCGACCGCGAAGCTCACAGTGGCGCGACGGCGCCTGCTTGCGGGCGGCGAGATCGGGCCGGGTGCGGATCTCTGGTGGTCGGTGGCCGGCAGCGTCGGCTATCTGACTGAAGCGTCACTCGCGCTCGCCGCCCGGTTCGGCGATCGAGGCACCCCATGGTGGACGAACGGTGCCGAGCTCGCCGACCATGCGGCAGCGCCCGACTTCGGCATCGCCGCGCTCGGCGGTGAGCGCACGCTCGAGGCGGGCGTGCGTGTGAGCGCGCGGGCTTACAATGCGTTCCTGCTGGGACAGTTCCGCCACAGCGATCTGCGCGTCGACCGATCCGAAATCGAGCCCGTGATTGCGACGGCCTGGATCGGGCTGACGGTGGCAACGTTGTCCGGGACGAGAATCGCGTACCGCTTGTCGGCACGATCTCCCGAAGTACGGAGCGGTCCAGCATCGCGCGTGCACTTCTGGGGCTCGATCAGCTGGTCGCGCGCCTTCTGAGGCGGCTCGGTTAAACTGCGCGTACGCCCAAGATTATGTCGCACGCGCGCGATGAAAGGATCGCAGACTCCGCATGACTGACGCGCACTCGGCAGGCGCCGCAATCGCGTGCGGGCACGAAGTGACGGCGGATGCTGCACGGCAGATGCTCGAGGCCGGTGGCAACGCGTTTGACGCCATCGTCGCTGCGATCTGTGCTGCCTGCGTGGCGGAGCCAGTCCTTTGTTCGCTGGCCGGCGGCGGCTATCTGCTGGCGCGGCGTTTGGGCGGTGAGCCGTGGATCTACGATTTCTTCGTCGACACCCCGCTCGAGCGGCGCGCGTCCGATGAGATCGAGCTTCATCCCGTACATGCCGATTTCGGCGGTGCGACTCAGGAGTTTCACGTCGGACTTGGCGCCGTTGCGGCACCCGGGGTCGTCGCGGGTCTGTTCGCGATCCATCGAGACCTGTGCAGGCTGCCACTCGAGCAGCTCGCCGCGCCCGCAATCCGTGCGGCGCGCCAGGGTGTGGTTCTGAACGATTTGCAGGCCTACACGTTCAGGGTCGTTGCGCCGATCTGCCTCGCGACGCCAGGTGCACGCGCCGTCTATGGCATCGGCAACGGCAGGCTGCCCGTGGAGGGCGATTGCCTGCGGCAACCCGATCTCGCGAACACCCTCGAACGACTCGTTCAGGAGGGTCCCCGCGTCATGTATCGCGGGGAGTTTGCTCAGCAGATCGTAGCCCTGTGCGCGGGCGGCGGCGGTCAGCTCACGATGGCCGATCTCGAGCGTTACACGGTACAGCGGCGTCCGGCGTTGGCGGTGGACTACCGTAACGCACGGGTGCTGACGAATCCGCCGCCGTCACGCGGCGGCATCCTGATCGCCTTTGCCTTGAAGATGCTCGATGGGCTCGCCGTCGAGGAGCGGGAGTCGTGGCTCGCAGCGCTCGCGCAGACGATGTACCTGACGAATCAGGCTCGTGCGGAATGTGACGGTTCCCTGCTCGATCCCACTCTGCTCGCGCGGTATCGCGCGCAGCTTCGCCTCCGGCCGGGCTGCAATCGTGGCACGACTCATATCAGCGTCGTCGATGGCGCCGGCAACGTGGCGGCGGCATCGCTCAGTAACGGTGAGGGGTGCGGGCACGTGCTACCAGGCACCGGCCTCATGCTGAACAATATGTTGGGCGAAGAGGATCTGAACCCGGGCGGTTTCCAGAAATGGCCACCGGGCACACGAATGGCGTCGATGATGGCGCCGACCCTGCTCGAGCGTGAGGGAACCGTGACCGTGCTCGGCACCGGCGGCTCCAACCGAATCCGCAGCGCGATCCTGCAGGTGCTCGCGAACCTGATCGACTTTCACATGACGCCCGAGGAGGCCGTCGTGGCTCCGCGCATTCACGTGGAAGGCGATCTGCTGAGCCTCGAGGGTGGTTTCGACGTGCCGGAGCAGCGTGCTCTCGAAACGAGCGGACTGCGCATCCACCGCTGGCAGGATCGCAATCTCTTCTTCGGCGGCGTCCACGTCGTCCAACGCCAAGACGGTTTCGTGACCGCTGCCGGTGACCCGCGTCGCGGTGGGGTAGGAGTGGTGGTGGCGCAGTAGGGAAGGGGGATCGGGGATCCCCCCGGTCTCAAGTCGTAACGGAGCTGCAGTCCGGCGAAATTGCAACATCGGCATCGGTGGCATCGTGGAATACTGCGGCTTTCGCAACGAGCCGACGGGGCGATGCATCGCCGCAGGGGTAAACGAAATGACGCCGTTCGACTCTCCGGATTTCGATGCGCACGAAGCGGTCCACTTCTTCCACGACCCGGCCTGCGGGCTCGAAATCATCATCGCAATCCACAGCTCAGCGCTGGGACCGGGCGCGGGCGGATGCCGGTACTGGCGTTACGACTCGCGTGGGGCGGGACTGACCGATGCCCTGCGTCTGTCGCGCGGCATGAGTTACAAGAACGCGCTCGCCGATCTGCCCTTCGGGGGCGGCAAGGCCGTGATCCTGAAGAACGACAGACAGACGGATCGGCGCGCCGTGTTCGAGGTCTTCGGCCGATTCGTCGAGTCGCTCGGCGGAACCTACATCACGGCGGAAGACGTCGGCACTCGGGTCGAGGACATGCGCTCGATCGCGCGCATGACGCGCTATGTCAGCGGGCTCGTCAGCGAGCACGGCGTCGCGGGTGGCGATCCTTCGCCGAAGACGGCCTATGGCGTGTTTCTCGGCTTGCGCGAAACCTGGCGCCACGTGTCGGGGACCGACGATCTCGCCGGAGTGCGGGTCGCCGTTCAGGGTCTGGGGGGCGTCGGTGGGCACCTCTGCAGGCATCTGCACGAGTCTGGCGCGACCCTTGTGGTTGCCGATCTCAACGCCGAACTTGTCGAACGGTTCGTCCGTGACTGCGGCGCGACCGCTCTATCGGCCGAGGAGATTTTGCGGGCAGATGTGGACATCCTGTCGCCGTGCGCGCTGGGAGCGGTGCTGAATGCAACGACGATTCCAAACATTCGTGCCCGTGCCGTCGTCGGCGGTGCCAACAATCAACTCGCGACGGATGCCGATGGTCTCGCGTTGATGATGGGAGGCATCACCTATGCGCCGGACTACGTCGTCAACGCCGGCGGGATCATCTCGGTCGCGAGCGAGTACCTCGGCAGCGGCTCCGAGGAGGAGGTCAGGCGCAAGATCGAGCGGATTCCAGTCACACTGCGCGCGATTCTCGAGCGCGCGCGTGAGAGCCAGCAACCGACGGCTGCGGTCGCCGATCGACTGGCGCGGGAACGGATCGCCGCGGGTCGCAAGTCCACCGCGGCTGCATGACCGCCGATGTCTACGCGGGCGACGATGCGCTGCGCGACGGCGCTGCCCTGGAGGGGGCTACTGCAACAGCGTATACATACTTCATCATCGCCGACCCGGATGCCGACGTCCTGTTGCGCATTGCAAATCAGTTCAATTTCGCGAATGTGGCTCCATGGCGGGTCGAGCTCGCGCATCGGCTCGATGGCTGCGTCACGATCAGCGTCGAGATGCGCACCATCGCCGGCGCCGTCGCCGAGTCGATCCGTCGCAAGTTGCTGCAGCTCACCTCCGTGACCGACGTCGAGGTGCATGAGACCCGTAACGGGGTCGAATCAGGCGGACCCTGAACGCCAGGCGTCGCGGTCACGAGTAAAGTTCGCTCGGGCAGAATGTCACGTGACGGAATAGGGGCGAGCGACGCTGTGCTCGAAAACAAACCGCGGCGCCTCGATCGCTGCAACAACATCGCCGACCTGCGGCATCTTGCCAGACGCAAACTCCCCGCGCCGATGTTCCATTACATCGACGGGGGCTCCGATGACGAATGGACGCTCAGAAACAATACCTCGGCGTTCGATGACTACGAGTTGCTCCCGAGTTACCTCGTCGACATCGCAAACATCGACACGTCGACGACCGTCCTCGGGCGTCGTATCGAGGTGCCGTTCTTCCTGTCGCCCACCGGCATGTCGCGCCTGTTCCACCATGACAAAGAGCCGGCGGTGGCGCGTGCCGCCGCGAAGTTCGGTACCTACTACACGTTGTCGACGATGGGCACGACGAAGCTTGAGGACATCGCGCAGTGCGTCTCTGGGCCGAAGATGTTCCAGATCTACATCCTGAAGGACCGGGAACTGACCCGCGAGTTCGTCGAGCGCTGCAAGGCCGCGAACTACGACGCGTTGTGCCTCACGGTCGATACACCCCTCGCGGGCAATCGCGAGCGCGACAAAGTGACGGGCATGGTCATGCCGCCCCGGTTCGGGCTCGCGAGTCTCACGAGCTTTGCGATGCACCCGAGCTGGTCGGTGCGGCTGCTCACTCACCCTGGCTTCGAGCTTGCGAACGTCATCCATCGGGTCGATGCACTCGCCACGTCCTCGATGTCCCTGATCGACTACGTGAACAGCCAGTTCGACCGGACGGTGACCTGGAAGGACGTAGAGTGGCTGGCAAGTCAGTGGGAAAGACCATTAGTGATCAAGGGATTGCAGTCTGTTTCTGATGCCAAACATGCGCTCGATGTGGGGGTGACTGCGATCATGGTCTCGAACCATGGCGGGCGGCAGCTCGAAGGGGCGCCGGCGCCGATCGATTGTGTCGAACCCATTCGCGAGGCGGTGGGCGATGCGCTCGAATTGATCGTCGACGGTGGTATCCGCCGCGGCACGCACATCATCAAAGCGCTCGCGCTCGGTGCGAATGCGTGCTCGATCGGACGACCGTACCTCTACGGCCTCGCATCGGGAGGCCAGGCGGGCGTGGAACACGCGTTGTCCATACTGAAATCGGAACTCGAGCGCAGCATGGCGTTGCTTGGGTGCGCCACCATTGCGCAACTCGATGGTGCTCACATCATGGCGCGAAGATAATGCCTACAGAACATAGTATTACGCTATCTATTGAATGCAGGATCGAGAAGGTTTCCGCGGGAATGTTGCAGCCGCCTCGCAGGCGCGTGCTGTCGATCACTGCCTGTTTGCGTGAGGGCCAGCGCGCGCCGCACTGATTCGGTGTGGCATCGAGGCCGTCAAGGTCGTATCCCTCGCTTCGTCGCCGATCCGATGTCGGACGCACATGTCCCCTAACGATCAGAGGCGGGCGGATCGTTCGCAATGCGCTCGGGTGATGCGTCGCGCTCAAAGCAGCCGGACGAAATCGCCGTACCCGCGGAGTGCAATGTCGTTCGTGACCAGCACCAACGGTTCGAGCTGCGCCTGTGCCACGAGCAGCCGATCGAACGGATCCTTGTGCAGTGGTGGCAGTGATACCACGTGGGCGGCATGCTCGCCGGTAATCGGGAGCAGATCGAAGCCGGTTGCTGCAACGACATCGAGAATCTCGAGCGGGGAGGCGTTGATCTTGCCAATCGAAGACTTGATCGAAATCTCCCAGATCGACGCAGCGCTGACGTAAACGTCAGCGTCGTCGAGCTCTTCCCGAAAGCTGGACGGCAGCGTCGAAGGTCGAGCAAGCGCCCACAGGAGGACGTGGGTGTCGAGCAGCAACCGCAATGTCAGCGTCCCTCAAAATCCGCGATCGCATCTTCCGGAAGCGGGGCATTGAAGTCGTCTGGTACCTTCAGCCGTCCTTTGAGCAGCCCGAGTTTCTTTCGGGAAGGCGCTGCGGCGAGTGGCACCAGCCTTGCCACCGGTTTGCCGGCCTTCGCAATGATGATCTCCGCTCCCGCGGCGACCTCGTCGACGATGCGCGACAGGTGGGTCTTGGCCTCGTGAATGTTGACGGTTTTGCTCACGATCGATCCCGGTAATCAAGTGAACTAAGTCTAGTCCAGTCCAATAGCGGCATCAAGGCCAGTGGTCGCAGCGCTGCTGCCCGCAGAGGAGCCCGACGCATTGAGCTTTGCCGAGGGTTACATCACGATCGTGCCGATCGCAGCGGATTCCACCGCGCGCTCGTTTCGCGGCCTCGAATGGTTGCGACTCGATGCGTCATACGCCAACGAATCGAAGCGAGCAACTGCGGGCTGAATCATGATCACGAAGCTCATCTGGGACGACGTGCCGCTGGAAACGGTGAATCCATCAATGACCCGCCGCATCGTGACCGGCGAGCTCATGACCGTCGCGCGAATCTGGTTCAAGGACGGCTTCCTCGTGCCGCAGCACAGTCACGTGCACGAGCAGGTGACACAGGTCATTGCGGGGCGCATGCGCTTCTGGTTCGGCGCCGACCGTGCCGACGTCGTAGAAGTCGGCCCCGGCGAAGTCGTCGTGATCCCGTCCAATCTGCCGCACGAAGCGCTCTGTATTGGCGATGTCGAGGAGATGGACATGTGGTCGCCGCGGCGGGACGACTGGCTGGACGGTTCGGATACCTACCTGCGCGACTGACCCGCCGCTCCGCGGCGGCACGTTGAGAGCGCTATCAACCCATTTGCGAGAAGCCCATGCGCACCTACACGATCGAGACGGCGGAAGGAACGGTGCGACTCACCGGGCGTCCCGAGCCGCAGCCTGCATCGGGTCAGATCCGCGTCGATGTGAAGGCGGTATCGTTGAACTTTCGCGACCTGATCCTCGTGCGCGGTCGCCCTGGCGCACCAGAGCTCAGCGGCGTCATCGCCTGCTCGGATGGTGCGGGAGTGGTCAGCGCGGTGGGCGCGGGTGTGACCGAATTCGCGCCGGGTGACAAGGTCTGCGGCACCTTCTTCCAGGATTGGGAATCCGGCACGCTCACGCCGCAGCGTTGGGCGACGGCGCTCGGGGGCAGCGTCGACGGCATGCTCGCGGAGCAGGTCCTGCTGCGGGAACGCGGGGCCGTGCGCGTGCCGAGCCACCTCAGCTTCGAGGAAGCCGCGTGCCTGCCGTGCGCGGCTGTAACCGCCTGGCATGCGTTGATCGAGCGCGCGAATCTACGACCGGGTCAGACCGTGCTGCTGCTCGGGACCGGCGGGGTCTCGACCTTCGGACTGCAGATCGCCACTGCGTCCGGTGCGCGCGTGATCATGACCTCGAGCAGCGACGCGAAGCTCGAGCGTGCCCGCGCGATGGGCGCCGATGCGACGGTCAACTACAGAACGCATCCGGAGTGGTCGAAGCGGGTACTCGAGCTGACGGATGGCCGCGGTGTCGATGCGACGCTCGAGGTCGGTGGACCGGGCACGTTTCCGCAATCGATCGCGGCGACGCGGATGGCGGGCACGATCGCGGTAATCGGTGCGCTCGAGACCGGGGAAGGCTCGATCCACCCGGCACAGATCTTCGGCAAGAGCCTGCGACTGCACGGGATCTACGTCGGCAGCCGTGAGATGTTCCGCGACCTGAATGCATTCCTCGAGGTGAACGCGATCAAGCCGGTCATCGATCGCGTCTTCGACTTCGACGAGGCTCCGTCCGCCTACGAGTACGTGGCGAGCGGCAGCCATTTCGGCAAGGTCGTGATCCGGGGAGCGGGATGACGACCTGTCCGGGGCAGTGATTCCTGACGGCCGTCGATCCCTTTCGTTGATCGACCGAATCATCGGCCGGAACCCGATTTTTCGTCTGCCAGATGCTTCCAGTACTGCTCCCGCAGTTTCGCCTTCAGGATCTTGCCGGTCGCCGTGAGCGGCATCTCGCGGATGAAGACGACGTCGTCGGGCAGCCACCATTTCGCCATGCGCGGCGCGAGGAACTCGAGAATCTCTTCCTTCGTCGGCGATTCACCCTCCGCCGGCACGATCACCAGCACCGGGCGCTCGTCCCACTTCGGATGAAACGCGGCGACCGCGGCCGCCAACGCAACCTTCGGGTGTGACATCGTCGCATTCTCGACGTCGATCGAGCTGATCCATTCGCCGCCTGATTTGATGACGTCCTTGGTGCGGTCGGTGATCTTCATGTAACCGTATGCGTCCCACGTGGCGACGTCGCCGGTCGGAAACCAGCCGTCGGCATCGAGCACGCTGTCGCCCTCGCTCCTGAAATAGCTGGAGGCGATCCACGGACCCCGCACGTAGAGCGGACCGAAGGTCTTCCCGTCCTTCGGCGCAACCCGGCCGTCCGAATCAACAATCTTCATTTCGAGACCGAACGGTACGCGGCCCTGCTTCAGCAATTGCGCTTTGCGCTCTGACTCCGGCAAAGCCTGGACGTCGGGATTCGTCGTGGCCACGGTCCCGATGGGACTCGTCTCGGTCATTCCCCAGGCGTGTATCGCCGTAACGCCATACTCCTCCTGCAACGTCGCCTGCACGGCCGGCGGCAGGGCAGCACCTCCTATGATGGTCCGCTCGAGTGCATCGAGCCGCTTGCCTGTTTCCCTGAGGTAGGCGACGAGCATCGTCCAGATCGTCGGCACGCCGACGGCAAACGTGACTCGCTCCCCCTCGATGAGCTCGTGCAGGCTCGCCGGATCCATGCGATTGCCTGGCAGAACCAGCTTCGCACCCACCATCGGGCATCCGTATGGCAGTGACCAGCCGTTCGCATGAAACATCGGTGCGATCGGCATCACGACCTCCGTCGAGGCGAGGGCGAAGCAATCGTGCTGGGCCGCGCTCAATGCGTGAATCAACGTCGAACGGTGGCTGTAGAGCACCCCTTTCGGATTCCCGGTCGTGCCCGACGTATAGCAGAGCGAGGAAGCCGTACGCTCGTCGAACCGGGGCCAGTCGTAGTCCTCGGCGGCAGCGGTGAGCAAGTCCTCATAGCATACGAGGGACAGCTCGGCCGAGGCCGGCATCTGCTCGCGGGTCGTCAGCACGATGAAGTGCTCGACGCAGCCGATCTGAGCCGCGACTGACTCGACGATCGGCAACAAGTCCGCATCGAAGAACAGAGCTCGATCTTCCGCGTGGTTGACGATGTAGGCGATCTGCTCTTTGAAAAGCCTGGGATTGATCGTGTGCAGCACGGCGCCCATGCCCGACACGCCGTAGAAGCATTCGAGATGGCGAAACGTATTCCATGCCAGGGTCGCTACGCGGTCGCCGCAGCGAATATCCAGGCCCTGCAGGACCTTCGCCACGCGTCGGGCACGCCGCTCGACGGTTGCGTAGTCGGTGCGATGAATCGTGCCATCGATGAGCCGCGAGACGACCTCCCGTCGGCCGTGGCTGTCCGCGGCATGGCGGATCAGTGAAGAGATCAGCAGTGGATGGTCCTGCATCAAGCCCAACATCGAAGTCTCCCCGAATGTGCGCGGCTTCGGCGGTTTATACCGCAGCAGCGACGAGGGCAGGAGCAAAGTCAGCGCTGGGTCGTGTGGGCGCCTGCTCCTTTCCGTGGCAGGCACGTCGCAATCAATCCGATAAAGTCCACTGGAATATCAGTAATTTACAAATCATTAGTGATCTGAAATCCACAACGTTTCCGCGGGAATGTCCCGAGGCCGTGACGGTCGGTCGTCCAGACCGCCGCCTGAATCTCGAAGGCGACAACGGAGCGGCGAGTCTGATTGGCCTCGTGTGGCTCGGCACCGCCAGCAGGGCGGTTGCGAAAATCATGCACCCGGCGGGGCTGCGCGAAAAGCGCCGCTATCACTCATCCGCATCGAGGCCGTACTGCTGCCGCGCCGCCGACAACGTGTTCCTGAGCAAGCATGCGATCGTCATCGGCCCGACGCCGCCCGGCACTGGCGTGATCGCGCCGGCGACCCGGACCGCTGACTCGAAGTCCACATCTCCGACGAGGCGTTCTCGCGGGCCGTCGGAAGCGGGGTGCTCGATCCGGTTGATGCCGACATCGATCACGGTCGCATTGGGACGGATCCAGTCGCCGGGAATCATGCGCGCCTGGCCGACCGCAGCGACCAGGATATCCGCGCGACGGCATTCGTCGGCGAGGTCGCGCGTACGCGAATGGGCGACCGTCACCGTGCAGTGCTCGTGCAGCAGCAATCGCGACAGCGGTTTGCCGACGATGTTCGAGCGGCCGATGATCAAGGCACGATGACCTGCGAGGTCGCCGACGTATTCCTTCAGCAGCAACAGACAACCGAGCGGCGTGCAGGGGATGATGCCGGTGCCGCGTGCCGCGAGCAGGCCGGTGTTGATGACATGGAAACCGTCGACGTCCTTCTCCGGGGCGATCGCATCGATAACCGCTTCCTCGTCGATCTGCGGCGGCAGGGGGAGCTGCACGAGGATGCCGTGCACCTGCGGATCGGCATTGAGCGCAGCGATACGGTCGAGCAACTCGGCTTGTGAGGTCGCGGCGGGCAGATGCGTCTCGAACGAGCGCATACCGACTTCGGCCGTCTGGCGCGCCTTGTTGCGGACGTAGATCTCGCTCGCCGGATCTTCGCCGATCAGGATGACGGCGAGGCCGGGCGTCACCCCGTGCGCCGCCTTGAGTGCGGCCACGTCTCTCGCAACCTCATCGCGCAGGTGGGCGGCGACGGCTTTGCCGTCAATGAGGCGGGCGCGGTGGCCGGGTGTAGGTGGACTACTTGCGTGCATCGTGTCGTGTCAGCGTATGGGTCCATCGAAGCAATCGGTCGTCCGCGGTTACGAGTTCAGCATCGTGCTCGACGGCGGTCGCCGCGATCATCCGGTCGGCCGGATCGTCGTGAAGGCCGTCGAGCGCTACGGCACCGACCATGATCCGGCCGTCGAGCGGAAGCTCGGTGAGTCCGGCGTCGAGCAGCTGCGTGCGCCATTCGAGGACGGAGGCGGGCAGCGAAAGCCGGCCGCGGCGCTCGAGCAGGGCAGTTTCCCAGAACGTAATCGATGCAACCGAGACCTGACCTTCGGGCCAGTCGCGATTGATCAGGGTGCGTGCTTTCCGACCGAGTCGACGGTCGTCGGCCGCCATCCACACGAGAACGTGGGTGTCCAACAGGATCATCGCGAGTCGTTCGTGGACTCGATGTCTTCCCACAGCTGTGTGCCCACCGGCGAGACGATATCTCCCTTGATCCGGATACGCCCCTTGTGAACGCCGATGGGCGACTCCAGGCGCGGTGGGCGATGTGGTCGCAGCTCTGCAACGGGCTTGCCGTTCTTGGTGACGACGATCGTTCTGCCCGTGCGTGCGACTTCGTCCATCAGCGCGAGACACTTCGCCTTGAACTCCGAGGCCTGAATCGTCTGTATCCCGGTAGCCTGTTTCATGACCTTAATTATGACCATGGTCACAAAAGTGGTCAACGGTAATTCGATCGCTGGGTCAGCATTGCTCACGGCTCGCGCATCGGCCTGCCGAATGCAAACCACGATGGGGTTGCTAAACTCGCGCGACCACGCATCCCGGTGGGCCAGAGAAAGCCTGGATGAACAAGGTCATCGACGCATTGCGCGCGGAGCTGGACACGGACACCGTGCTCACGGGCGCAGACGTCCGCGCGCGCGCGAGGAACTTCTGGGATGGGACCGCCCTGGAGGCGCTGGCGCTCGTGCGGCCCCGTGCGACGGACGAGGTGAGTGCGGCGCTGCGTATCTGCCACGCCCACGGTCAGTCAGTCGTAACACATGGCGGTAAAACCGGCTGCTGCGATGGGGATCGCTCGCGCGCGGGTGACGTCGTCGTCTCGCTCGAACGGATGACGACAGTCGAGGAGATCGATCCGATCGGCCGTACCGTCGTCGTGCAGGCCGGCTGCATC
>Ga0268386_10000097_pt1 | contig 47509 bp, 44 predicted proteins | sample RVTome_15_FD_200260 | JGI IMG/M metagenome (GOLD analysis project Ga0268386, IMG submission 200260) | Soil microbial communities from uranium-contaminated site in the Upper Colorado River Basin, Wyoming, United States - RVT150D86... ... | reverse complement strand
GGTCCCGGGCGTCGCGCGTCTCCGCCAGCGCACGCGGGCCCGCGCGCGTGAGCTTGAACACACGACGGCTGGCGCCCTCGGTGCCCCGCGCGGACGAGACGAGCCCCTTCGACTCGAGGCGGTCCAGCGTCGCGTAGACGGCGCCGATCGCCACCTCGCGCTCGGTGACGCGTTCGAGCTCGCGCCGTATGGCCATGCCGTAGGCGTCGCCCGACGTGCGCAGCACGCCGAGCATCACCTGCTCCTCGAAGCTGCCGATGGACTGCGCTTCACCCATGAGCGGCGCCTGCCAGGCCTCCCGCAGCAGCAGCCCCGGGGGGTGCGGCTCGCGCGCCAGGCCGGCAGCAGGGCGGACAGCAACCCGACCAGCAGCAGGACGGCGAGCGTCGTGAGCAGGCCGAGCAGGAGCATGACCTGGCGCGCGGGGCCCACCGCCTGGGCCAGCACGAAATCCATGGTCGTCACCTCCTCGATCGCCATGGCCGGCACGCGCTGCAAGAGCCGGCGCGCCGGCTCGAGGAGCGCCTCGGGGTCCAGGCCCGGCGCGGTGCGCACCACGAACGTCTGGCCCTCGTAGACGTCCGTGTGATCGACGAGCCAGTACCTAGCGGGCGCAGGGGGGGTCGGCGAGCTCGCCTTCCGCGGCGGGTGCCCACCACGCCGACGATGCGCTCTCGCAGCCCGGCGCCGCCCACAATGCGTCCCACCGGGTCCTCGCCGGCGAAATACTTGGCGGCTCCGCCCGGACCCCGGCATCGATCTCGTAGAGGTTGTGGACGACGTGCCTGCCGGGGGGCATCCCGAAACACGTCTCCAGGGAGCTGGATGCACGAACTGGCGCGCCGTCCGACCACAGTCCCGGCACGCAAGGCAGGGTGCGATGGAGCCCGGTCGTGTGGGCTTCTGGGCAGCCCCGGGATTCTCGCTTCCACCACCCCGATCGGCAGCGCTCGGCCAGCCGGACGATCCGAGCTCACATAATTCCGTGATACACTGGTTTACGTGAGAAACCCGGCGCGGCAGAACGTCACGTTGTCGATACCTCGTGGCCTCCTCAAGGAGGCCAAGGTCGTGGCCGCGCAGCGCGGGACGTCGCTATCGGCCTTGATGGTCGAGGGCCTGCAGCGCGCCGTGCGCGACGACGAGCGCTTCGGGCAGGCCGGGCGCCGCATCAAGATGCGGCTGCGGCGCGGCTTCGACCTCGGGACCCAGGGTCGGCGGTTGCCGCCGCGAGCCGACCTCCATGAGCGGTGAGTTCGTGGACACCAACGTCCTCCTCTATGCCCACGATCGGACCGCGGGCGCCAAGCGGGATACCGCCGCGGCCCTCATCACTCGCTTGATCGACGAGCAGTCGGGGCTGCTGAGCTCGCAGGTCCTCATGGAGTTCTACGTTTCCGCCACCCGGAAGCTGCCTCGCCCTCTCGCCGAGAGCGCGGCCGCGGAGATCGTCGAGGACTTCGGGACCTGGCCGCTGTTCACACCCGCCGTCAGCGACATCCTTGCCGCGGCCAGGCTCGGGCGGCGCTACCGAATCCACTTCTGGGACGCGCTGATCGTCCAGGGGGCGGTGTCGTTGGGCGCGGACGTCATCTGGTCCGAGGACCTGAGCGCGGGCCAGCAGTACGCGGGCCTGTCGGTCCGAAACCCGTTCGCCTGAGGGACTCGACAAGCGAGCCGCGATACCCTGCCCGGGACCCATGTCGCCGATCGCCATCGCATCGCGGTCCCGCGGCCCCCCGGACGGGTTCTCCGCTGCCGGCGACCTGTCAAGCGCTCCTGCAAGGCACCTCGGGTCGTGAGGCTCACGCGCGCCGGCCCAGCCGGACGCTGAGGCCGACCGGGTGCATCGTGAAGGCGAAGCTCTCGCGGACGGCGTCCGCGTCCCCTTCGCGGCGGACGTCGAAGTTCTTGTAGAGCGTGGCCAGCACGAGCTTCATCTCGAGGAGCGCCAACGTTCGGCCGGGACACAGGCGCGGCCCGGTGCCGAACGGTATGTGAACCGAAGGCTCGTGGGGCCCGGCCCCGGCGGCGAGCCAACGCTTCGGCAGGAAAACTGCGGGCTCCGCGAAGTTCGAGGCATCGCGCGCCGGCGGTCGCGTCAGGATCGCGACCTGCGCTCTCGCCGGCAGGGCTACGTCGCCGAGCACCGTCTCGACGTTCGTCTCGAGGAAGAGCAGCGGTGCCACCGGACGCAGCCGCATCGCCTCGTTCGCCACCGCGCCGGCGTAGGCGAGCTTGTTGGCCGCGTCGATGTCGGCCGGCAGCGCCGCCGAACCGAGCACGTCGTCCAGCTCCTCGCGCAGCGCGGCCACCGACGCCGGGCTGTCGCACAGATGGTGCACGGCCCAGCCGAGCGTATACGCGGTGGTGTCCTCGCCCGCCAGGAGCATGGTCATCAGGTTGCCGAAGATGGCCTCCTCCGGGAAAGGCTGGCCGGCCTGGTCGCGCGCCGAGAGCATCGCCTCGAGGAAGTTCGCCGGCGCCTCGGACCGCACGGGATCGTCTCTGGAGCGCGCGCGCGCAGCGGCGACCAGCTCTCTCAGCCAGGCGCGCAGCTCGGCCAGGGCGCGGTCCAGCCGACGGTCGGCCCGTGAGCGAAAGACCCGCCAGGTGGGAAGAAGGGCGAACAGCCGCCGGTTGAATGCCGGAAACACCTGCTCGAGACGGCGCTGGATCACCTCGTCGCCCTGCTCGAGCGTGTCGATGTCGTGGCCGAAGGTGAGGAGCGTGGTGACGTCGACGGTGAAGCGCTTCAGGTCGTCGAGGATTGCGATCGGAGCGCCGGCGTCCGCCGCTCGCTGCCACCGCCTGCACAGCCGTTCGGCAACCCTCCGGAGCGTGGGATAGAAGCCCTCGAGGTGCCGGTGCGAGAGCGCCTCCATCGCCAGACGCCGCTGCCGACGCCAGGCGTCGCCCTCCGCCGAGAACACGCCTGCCACACCCATCTCGGCGAAGACCGGCTCGACGTTGGACAGGCGGCGGAAGGTCTCGGGCCGCTGGCGCAACACCTGCTGGGACAACTTGGGATCGGAGACGACGACGACCGATCTCGGTCCCATGCGGTAGCGGTAGAGCGGGCCGTACCGGTCCGCCCAGCCTTCGAGGATCGCGTGCAGCCGGGCGAGGTCAAGCTGGAGGAAGTTGCCGAGGAGCGGCAGCCCGCTGGGGCCCGGCAGGTCGCTCACGCGGCGCAGGCCGCGGGCGCCCGCCTGCTTCGGCTCGTCGTGAAGCGCCTCGCCGACCTCGACGAGGATCTCGCCGCCGCTCTCGCAGGCCGGATAGGCGGTCAGACACTCCGGGCCGCCGTGTCGCTCCCCGCTCTCGTCGCTGAAGCGCCAGCGATGGTTCCGGCAGACGAGCGTCTGGCCGTCCAGCTCGCCCTCGCCCAGCAGCGCGCCCTGGTGGGGGCAGCGGCCCTGGAAGACGCGCCAGCCGGCGCGCGTCCTCAGCACCACCAGGTCGATGCCCATTGCTGAAGCCGCGTGGGGCCCGGCGCCGCGCAAGTCCGCGGTGCGCGCGAGGCGAACACGGACGGTGCCGCGAGGCGTCCCGGTAGCCGCCGACGACGTCTCGCGCACCGTTCTAGCGCTGCCCCGACACGAGCGGGGCGTCCGCCGTGTGGAGGGCTTCCGGCCGCTCCGCATCCAGCTCGCCGTCGCCCACCAGATCACCGTTCACGAAATGGAGGCCCACGGCACCTCCCAGGGGTCCGCTGACACAGCCGAAGGCGGGCGCGTACCCTGCTGCGGTGGCTGCCGCCGCGTCCTGGAACGCCTTTGTCGCGCGGCGCACGGCATCCACGAGCGTGGCCGCGGACTCTGTGCCCTGGGCTGCTCCACGGGCGGGCAACACGCCGACCAGCAGCGCAAAAGCGGCGCTCATCGTAGCGTATGGCTTGCGCTTCATGCTTCCGTTCTCCTGTTTCAGGTCTCCCGAGTCCGGAACCCCGGGAATCACTCGCCTGCCGTTCCCTGGGATCTCGCGTTCGACAATGAACTTAGGCATTGTGCCCTGGCTCCTGATCGGTTCAAACACCAACGGCAACGTAAAGACGTCGTCTTCAGCACGTTGCTATCGCTCCCCGACCGCCCCGGAAGCAGCGTCCCGACCCCCGCCACGACCAGGGCAGCTGGTGACCAGCGTTCCCCCGCCGCGCTTCCACACCACCCCCTCGAAGTCCGCGGCGGCCAGCACCTCCTTGCCGAGGGCGGTGAGCCCGAGAGCTCGCAGGGTGAAGCCGTAGCGCGCGGCGCGCCAACGGCTGCGGTGGCGGATCGAGGCGTTACGGCATAATCCCTCGCCGGCCGGAGGGGGCTCCCTCGGGGACGATCCTCCCCTGCCCCGCGGCCGACGCGCGAAGGCCGCGGAAGGCGAAGGGCTCGGCGCCGAAGCGTGAGAATTATTAAGAGGTCGGGCTCGGAGGCGGCGGCGCGCCCCCACCCGGCCTCCACGCGCCAGCGGCCGCTGCTCAGCGACATGCCGCCTCCGGCCCGCGATGGAGGCTTCCCTGGCATCGCGCTTGCTTCACCCGGCCGGTACCGGCTGGGAGGGATCCGATGCGGTTCGCGGTCGTCCGAGAGCGAAGGTACCGTCGGCTGCGCCTGGCACTCGGCTGGACGGCGGGGCTCGCCGTGCTGGCGGGCGTGGGCTTCCTCGGCTACATGAAGCTCGTCGAGGGCGCCTGGATCAAGTACAACAAGTGGGACCGGCGCAAGCGGGGTGCGCTGCGCGTCGGCCACCAGGCGCCCGACCTCGAGCTGCCGCTCCTGGATGGAAGCTCGCTGCGCCTCTCCGAGCTGTGGCGGGAGCGGCCGGTCTTCCTCGTCTTCGGTAGCTGCACCTGACCGCCGTTTCGCAGGAAGATCGGCGATCTTCACAGAATCCACGACGCCTACCGGGACCGGGCCCACTTCCTGACGGTCTACATCTCGGAGGCGCATCCCGACGACGAATGGCAGATGGAGTCGAACCGCAAGGAGGACTTCGTCTTCGACCAGCCGCGGACGATGGAGGAGCGGCTGAGGCTCGCGCGGATACTGCCGGAGCGCCTCGCGTTTCGCCTCCCCGTAGCCGTCGATCCGATGGACGGGCGGGCCGACCAGGCCTTCGCCGCCTGGCCGGAGCGGATCTACGTGCTGGGCGTCGGCGGACGGGTCGAGTACAAGGCCGAGCCGGGGCCGTTCGGCTTCAAGCCCGAGGACGCCGAGGAGGCGCTGAAGCGACTGGTCGCCGGCGGCTGAGCGCCGGATCGAGCCCGGGTCAGGCCGACTCAGGCGCGAGCCGCCCCCACGCCTGGAACACCGCCACCACCTGCCGGCGCGCATGGGCGGCGTCCCGGCCAGCTCGTGGAGCGCGCGCGCCATCGCCACCGCCTCGCGCCACGACCTCCGACCTGGAACAGGCGGACCTGCTGCTCCCCGAGGGACCCCGGCCTTACGCGAAGAGACAGCGGAAGAGGTCGCTCAGTGCGTCGCGTATGAAGTCGGGATCGTGCTCCGCCGACCCCTCGAACACGCGCGTGTAGATGAGATCTTCGGATCGAAGCCAGCCGCCGGTCGGCTCGATCGCCGTCCACTCTGCGGGAGGCTCTTGCCTGGGTCCGGTGACAACGGCCTCCCAGGCTTCCGGGTGAAGCACGTCTTCGCGAAGCAGAACCTCCCACCGGCCTGGTTCGGGACAGAGTTGGAGGGCCTTTCGGACGGCAGCGTGTACGGGCCTGCGTGCGGACGGCGGTAGCTCGACCCGAACACGAAAGACCATGGCCCCGGCTCAGGCCAACCTACTCCCAGAGCGGCGCCGGGCGCTACCGAAATCGGATGGTGGGTGGTGGGTCAGCTCGACTGATCCACCACCGATTGCCCGGCCGGCTGCCGGCCACTCCCTTCCTTGCCGCCGATCGGCGAGGCGTACGGGGCCGGAGCGCTTCGGTCGTCTCGGGCGCTTCGAGACGTGCCGTCCGCTCCGGCCCCGGGACGCGCGCGGCACCGCACTTGCACGCTCCCCGCGGAACACGTCAGCCGCGGAGGGGGTGCGTTATGGCCGTTTGCGAGCGTCTCAAGAGCTATCTTGGCGAACAGGGGGCGCGCTGCGAGATCGTCGTCCACCCCGAGGAGTTCAGCGCCGAGCGCGTCGCCCAGGTGAGCCACCTTCCCGGACGCGGGGTTGCCAAGGTCGTGGTCGTGAGTGACGAGAACGGGAGCGCCCTGATGGCCGTCCTGCCGGCACCCTGCCGAGTGGATGTCGCCGCCCTGGCGGAGGAGACCGGCCACCGGAGGATGACGCTGGTGCACGAGGACGAGATGCAGGTGCTGTTCCCCCGACTGCGAGCTGGGCGTCCCACGGACGCGCGAGCTGTTCTTCCAGGCCGGCAACCACCGCGAGCTGATCGGCATGGCATACCAGGAGTACAACCGCCTGGTGCACCCATCGATCCGCGAGTTGCAGGGAACGCGGGCGGTAGGAGCCTGACGCGAAAAGGTGTCGTCCGCGAGGGCGCCTGCGACGGCTTGGCTCGCCCGCAGGCGCGTCAGCCCGCCCGGTCGTCGTCCTCGCAGGGCCGGCCTGGACCGGCCGCTCGGGCCTCCCGGAGCGCCGTCTCCAGGTCTCCCAGCGCCTCCGGGGAGAGCCCGTCCTGGACCTCCATGAAGAACGAACGCTCCTCGAACCGCACATGATCGTCGAGGAGCTGCCCGATCTGCCGGGCCAGGGGGCGGGGATCGGCGCCGCACTCGAGAGCTTCCTGCAACGCCCGGGTGGCCGCGTAGAGCCGGCGATGCTCGGCGCGGATGCGCTCGGCCCCGGCGGGATCGACGTGGCCGGCCCGTGGGAGCAAGACGTCCTCCTCGTCCGAAACATGACCCGCCAGCGCGCCGTCGTGGAACTCGACGTACCGGCGAGCCGCGCGGGCCGCCGCTTCCGCGGTGGTCGCCCCGCCCGCCCGCTTGAGCCAGAGGGCCTGCCTCAAAGCGAAGTGGTGGTCGCGGGACAGCGCGACCAGGGCCGGATGCCGCTTCAGGCCTCGACTGCTTGGAGTGTCATGGCGGCTCATCGCCACAGTATGGCCCCACCGGCCGCGGCCGGGGAGCCGGGCTTGTCGAGCCAACAGCGCGCGTTCGCGGCGCCCAGGAACACCCGGCGCCGCAAGGCCAGCGACTCGCCGAACAAGGCCTTCACCTCGGCCACGTGGCGCTCCAGCTCTGCCCGGCTCTTGACCTGGAACGGACGCCCCCGGTACGACTCGGAATGCGCCGCCGCCGCCCGGGGCCGCGACATTCACGCGCGGATTGACGGTCCGGCGAGCAACCACTAACGTTCGAGAAGTGATCCTCCCGCTGGCCGGAGAACGGCCGGGCCCACCGCGCCGGCCGCCCGACACGCCGGCTACCCGAGCCTGATGCGCGTCGTGGTGGCGCTGGGCGGCAACGCGCTGCTGCGACGCGGCCAGCGCCCCTCGGCGGAGGTCCAGCGGGAGAACGTCCGCCTGGCGGCCAAGGCGCTCGCGCCGGTCGCGCAGCAGCAGCAGCTCGTGATCTCCCACGGCAACGGACCGCAGGTCGGCTTGCTGGCGCTGCAGGCGGCGGCCTACTCGGGGGTGGCGCCCTACCCGCTCGACGTGCTGGGGGCGGAGACCGAAGGGATGATCGGGTACATGATCGAGCAGGAGCTCGGGAACCTCGTGCCTCCGGACGTCCCGTTCGCCACCATCCTCACGATGGTGGAGGTGGATCCCGCCGACCCCGCCTTCTCTCACCCCTCGAAGCCGATCGGTCCCGGCTATCCGGAGAAGGAGGCCAAGCGGCTGGCCGCGGAGAGGGGCTGGACCGTGCGGCGGGACGGTTCCCTGTGGCGGCGCGTCGTCCCGTCCCCGCGCCCGCGCCGGATCTTCGAGATCCGGCCCGTGAAGTGGCTGCTGGAGCGGGGGACGATCGTCGTGTGCGCCGGAGGCGGCGGCATCCCCACCATGTTCGAGCCCGGCACCAACGTGCTGGTCGGGGCCGAGGTCGTGGTCGACAAGGACCGGGCGAGCGCCCTGCTCGCGGCCGAGCTGGGCGCCGACGTGCTGGTGATGGCGACCGACGCGGACGGCGTGTACCTCGACTGGGGGACGCCCGCGGCGCGCCGGGTGGAACGGACCACGCCCGACGAGCTCTCGCGGCACTCGTTCGAGGAAGGATCGATGGGCCCGAAAGTCGAAGCCGCCTGCGAGTTCGTTCGCGTGCGGCACGGGCGCGCCGCCATCGGAGCGCTCGAGGACGTCGCGGCGATGGTCGACGGGACCGCCGGGACCCAGGTGATCCCCTGAGGCCGAAGACGGGGATGTCGCGGCTCGGTCGCCGCCGGGTCGCCCTCGCCGCCGTCGCGCTGGTGGGTCTGGCGACGGCGGGCGCGCTCGTGGCCCGTCCGCGCGTGGAGCAGGCGATCCGCGCGCGCATCCAGCGTGAGGCCGCGCGGCGCGGGCTCGCCGCGAGCGTCCGGGAGCTCCGCGTCGGGATCCGGCCGCCGCTGAGGCTCCTCGACCTCCGGCTCGAGAAGCCGGGCGGTTGGACGGTGGTGCTGGAGGGAGTGGACGTCGGCTTCCGGCTGTGGGGCCACGGCATCGTCGGCCGCACGCGCCTGGCGGTCGGCTCGCTGGCGATGACGGGCCCTGGCGGACTGCAACTGAGGATCGAGCCCACCCGGTGGGAGCTGGCCCTCGACCGGACGGGCGCCGTCCATGCCGGGCTGCGGGACGCCGGCGGCGCGCTGGCGGTGAGGCGCGTGGCCTCGGCCGACGGCTGGCGGATCGACGCGACGGCGGCCGACTTTCCGGCGGGACGGCTCGTCGAGGTCTTCCGCCACGACGAGCCGCTGCTGGACGCAGGGACGGTCAGCGGAACCGTGCGGGTGGGGAGGGGCCCGGAGGCGACGCAGTTCGACGTGGACTTGACGGGGGTGGGGCTGCGAACGCCCTCGCTCGCTGCCGACGTCGCCTCGTGCCTCGCGCCCTGCTTCGGACCGCCCGCGGACGTCGCCCTGAAACTGGAAGGGGCGTGGCGGCACGGCGACGGCGCGGTCCACCTCCCTCGCTGGCACGTCGCGGCGGGCGGGGCCGCCGCTTCGGGATCGCTGTCACTCGACGACCTCCCGGACCATCCCCGGATCGACCTGACGCTCGAGGTCGAGCGCGTGGACTTCGCGCGGCTGTTCCGCGTGTCCGGGCTGGTCCCGGACGGCGTGGCGGCGCTCCCGGCCGCGGCACGGACGCCGGACGGGGACCTCGGATCGGCGTCGCTGGCCGCGAGCTTCCGGGGGCGGCTGCTGGCAAAGCGCGGCGTCATCGTCTCGCAGCGCCTCGAGTTCTCCCCGCCGTCGCGGTTCCCGCCGGGGGTCGAGCGGCTCCGCGGCGACTTCGCCCACGAGGTCCGGCTCCCCGCCGGAGGAACGAGGCTCATCGACGTCTCACCCGCGTCGCCCCACTTCGTCGCGCTCGCCGCCGTGCCGCCGTTGTTCACGCGGGCACTGCTGATCAGCGAGGACGCCGGGTTCTTCGGGCATCGGGGACTCGACCTCTCGGAGCTGCCCGCCGCCCTGCTCACCAACTGGACGCGGGGAGGCGCCTTCCGGGGCGCCTCCACCATCACCCAGCAGCTCGCGAAGAACCTGTTCCTGTCACGGGAGAAACGGCTCGACCGCAAGCTCCGCGAGCTGTCGCTGGCCCTGATGCTCGAGGCCGCGCTCGGCAAGGCACGCATCCTCGAGCTCTACCTCAACGTCATCGAATGGGGTCCGGGCCTCCACGGCCTGCGCCCGGCAGCCTGTCACTACTTCGGGAAGGAGCCGGACGAGCTGACGCCGAGGGAGATCGCGTTCCTGGTCGCTCTCATTCCGGGGCCGATCAAGTACCAGCCGTCGTTCGCGGGCGGGACGCCGTCACGTGGGTTCGACCGGCTGGTGGACGAGGTGCTGGCGAAGCTCCGCTCCGTGGAGGCCCTGGGCGAGGAGGAGTACCGGGCCGCCCTCGCCGAGGAGCTGTACCTGACGGCGCCGGCGTCCGCGGACACAGCAACCGCGGCCGACGCCTCCCCGTGAGCGGCCCCGCGCGCCGCGTGCCCACCGGAGCGGCCGCGCTCGCCGGGCGCTCAGCCGAACCAGAGCGAGCGCCGCCGGGCCAGGCGCCCGTCGATCATCTTCTGGATGGCCGCGCGGACCTCCTCCGCCAGCTGGTTCACGAGGATGGGGTCGTCGGCGGCTTCGGGTCCGTAGCCGTCGGTTGGGACCGGGTCGGCGAAGTCGATCGACCACTTCGTGGGCAGGGGTACCAGACCGAGCAGCCCCAGGAGCGGGAACGTCGGGGTTATCGGGAAATAGGGGAAGCCGAGCGGCCGCCCGATCCAGTCCGCCCGCGCCACGATGGGATGGATCTCCTCCGCCCCGACCACCGCGCAAGGGACGATCGGCGCGCCGGTGCGTAGAGCCACGCGCACGAACCCCCCCCGGCCGAAGCGGGCCAGCCTGTAGCGGTCACGGAAGTACTTCCCGACCCCCTTCACGCCTTCCGGGAACACGCCGACGAGGTCGCCGCGCCCGAGCACGCGTTCCGCGTTCTCGGCGTGCGCCCGGATCTCGCCGTGCTTGGTGAGCGCCGGGGCGAGCACCGGCAGCAGCGCGAACATGTCGAGCATCAGCATCCGGCACTCGCGGCGCCCCGGGTGGTTGTGCCGGATCGCCAGCTTCACCATCGCCCCGTCGTAAGGCAGGACGCCGGAGTGGTTGGCCACCACCAGGGCCGGACCGGCGGCGGGGACGTTGTCGACCCCCGAGGCCTCGACGCGCCACCACACGGCGTAGAGGAACTCGAAGAACGGGCGGATCGCCTCCGCGAAAACGGGGTCGTACCCGAACTCGTCCAGCTCGTCGCCGTGCCAGGTGAAGTAGGCCGCCGCCTGCAGGCGCGCCAGGGTCTGCCAGCTCAGACCTCCGACTCCGGCCTGCACGACGCGGGCGAGCGTGACCAGCAGGCCGTCGTGGCGCGGGCTGCGCGCCCGGTCGAGCTCGTCGCGGAGCCGGGCGAGCTCGCCCTCGAGCCGCTCGATCCGCCCGCGGGCCTGCTCGGCCAGGCGCGCGGCGCGCACGCCGGATCGGCTCGACCGGCTCACCGCGGGAGCACGCGACCCATGGCGGGTCACGCCCGCACCTTCGCGAGCCGGGGAGCCCGCGCGTAGCGGTGCGGGTAGCGGTATCGAAGGTAGTCCATGAGCGCCTCCCGGCTGCCGTGGCGGGCCTCGAACCCGAGGACGCGCCGCGCCCTCGCCGCGTCCGCCACGAAGAGGAAGCGGACGTAGTCGACGAACCCGCCGGGCGCCTCGCCCAGCCCCGAGCCCCACAGGAGGTCGGCCAGCGAGTACGCGAGCGGATGCGGGACCGGCACGGTCAGCTTCTCGGCCAAGTGCAGCGCGGTGAGCAGGCTGATGCTCGAGCGGGGGACCACGTTGAAGACGCCCTCCACCTTCGCGGTGAGCGCGGCGTCGAAGGCGGCCAGGGCGTCGTCGGGATGCAGGAACTGCACCAGCGGGTCGTAACCGAGCACGACCGGCACCACCCTCTTGGCGAACAGCCGCGTGTAGAAGGTGTACAGGCCCGGGCCGAGCAGCGGCGCCAGGCGCAGGATCGTCACCGTCATCCGCGGGTAGCGCTGCGCGAACGAGAGGGCGTGCTGCTCCGCCTCGAGCTTGTCCACGATCCACCAGAACCCCTGGTCCGGACGCGGCGCGTGCTCCTCGGTCAGGAAGTTGGGGTTCTGGCCGCGTGCTCCGTAAACCGCGGTGAAGGAGCGCTGGACCACGTGGCCGACGCCCGCGGCCGCGCACGCCGCCATCAGGTGGAGCGTCCCGATCGACTCCAACTCGTGGGAGTACTCGGCGTCGCGGCGCGGGTCGGTGAAGAACGCGGCGTGCACGACGGTGTCGACACCCTCCTCCTGGAGGATCTCCACGAGCCTGCGGTCGGCGGCCGGGAGCGTGAGGTCGACCAGCCGGTGACGCACGCCGTGGAGCGCGGAAGGAGGAGCGGCGACGTCCAGGACGAGCACGGAGTCCGCGCCCCGAGTACGGGCGAGATGCCGCAGCAGGCGTGCCCCCAGGAACGAGGCCGCCCCGGTGATCGCGATGCGGGCCATGGTCCCTGCCTCCTTCCTATCGGGCCGCGGGACGCAGCCGGAACCGGGCCAGGTCGAGGCGGGCGGCCAGGGCGGCCTGGAACGGCTGCGTCGGGATCGTGGCCGCGGGCCGGCCGGTCTCGAACTCGAGCTGGTCGATCACGTCCTCCCAGAGCCGCTCCCGGCGTGCGATCTCGGCCGAGTGCCGGACGCGGCCGAACCTCAGGACGTACCGGTTGTAGCGACAGATCATGCGGAACACCTGCACGCTGTCGGGGCGATGCCCGGGCAGGCGCAGGAGGCTGACGTCGGCGCCAACCTCGTGCACCGGCTGCCCCCACTCGCTGTAGACGCCGAAGATCGAACCGAGGCGCTGCAGCGCATGAGCCAGCTTGTGCTCGCCGAGCAGGCACAGCAGGCCCACCGTGGCTGGCAACAGCAGAATACGCGTCAGGGTCGGGTCACTGCGCCGGACCGCGATCCCGACCTCCTGCTGGATCACCCGCGCCATCTCATCGGAGCGGATCCGGTGGTCGGTGGCCAGGTGGATCCGCGCGCCGATAGCCTCCGGGGTGGTCAGGGCCGCGATCACGCCGGCGGCGACACGGTCCACCGGGATCAGGTTCAGCTCGGCCGAACGGTCGGCGGGGAAGCCGGTGGCCACCACCCTGAGCAGGAGACGGCGCGCCCGGTCGCCCCAGCCACAGGGAAGCCCGTCGAGGGACTCCTTGATCCGTCCGAACGCGTTCACCGGCGCGTTGACCACCTTGGTGTCACCGCGGTTGTTCCCGGTCCGGGAGTTGCCGATCACGATCGACGGGAGGATCTGGACGACGCGCAGGCCGCGCTCCAGCACGGCGCGATCGGTCTCCAGGCTCGCCATCGCCTTGGTCAGCTCGTAGTGGTTGTTGTAGAAGTGCGGGGGGAACTCGAGCCGGCCCTCGAGCGCCCGCCCGCGGCGCGCCCGCCCGTGTTCGTAGGAGGTCTCGATCGCCACGTGGGCCACGAACGGCGAGGCCGGGGCCCGCTGGAGCCGGAGCGAGAGGTCGAGCGCATTGCGCGCCCCGAGCACGTTCGCACGGAACGAGCGCTCGTAGCTGTCGTCGAAGGACACGCTGGCCGCGCAGTGGACGACGTGGGTGACGGCGCGCTCCAACCGCCGGACCTCCGGAGCGGGCAGCCCCAGGTTGCGCTTCTCCACGTCTCCGGCCACGAACCGGAACTTGCGCGCGGGCCGGCGGGTCACGCCAAGACGCCGCAGCAGGCGGGCGCCCCGCGCGGCGGGGCCCAGCACCCGCAGCACCCGGCCGGACCGGCCGTGGCGGACTGCTTCCGGGCGCACCACGCAGACGACCTGCTCGATCCTCGGGTCGGACGCGGCCTGGACGAGGATCTCCTTCCCGAGGAAGCCGGTGGCGCCGGTGATGAGCATGGACAAGCGGGGACTCCGGCCACGACGGGCGAGGGCCGCGAGCCCTTCCGCGCGCAGCCGGGCGACCCTGGCCTCCGACGGCTCCGCGGGGCTCCCCTCGATTGCGCGGAAGCGGAAGGCGTGGGTGGGGGCGCCAACGCCCAGCACGCGGCGGACCAACCCCTCGACGCCCCGGCTGCCGGACGCCGCCCCCGCCCCTGCGGCGATCCGCACGGCCACCTTGCGCCCACCGCTGATCCCCTGCTTCGCCAGCCCTTCGTTCCCGGTCAGCTCGACGAGTCGGCTGGCCATGTACTGGACGGCGAGCTGGACGGGATGGCGGTCGCGGTGGGCATGGATCAGCAGCTCCGAGGGATCGATGGGGCCGAGCAGCTCGCGCCCGCTCGTCCGGTCGACCCTCGCCACGTATCGGCCGGGCGACGGGTCGGCCCGGGTGGGCCGCGATCGGACGGGCGCGAGAGCGGCACGGCGGGAGAGGAGCATCGGCATGATGAGGACAGCTGCTGGGGAACGGGCCCGGTGACGGAGACGGAGCAATCGCGGTGCCAGCCGAGAAATGGCGGTGAAGACGGCCGTTCCTCACCGGACCACAGCGCCGAGTGAGCAGGAATTGCGGCGCCAGCACGGCGCGCACGCGCTCCTTGCGGCGGCCGCGCCGGTCCCGATGCCGGGCCGCTCTCCAACTCGGAACCGTGAGCGGCGATCAGCCCGCCCCATCACGGGACGCGCCTCGACGTCGCGGATGCCGGGGGCTCGCTCGAACCCACCCGGAACCCGGGGTGCGCGCGGCCCCGGTCCCGGTGTAGGCTGTTCGGACATGGCCAGGATCGTGCTTGCACTGCTGACGCGGGACAACGATTTCCAGCTCTACCAGGCGGCCGACGCCCAGCAAGCTGCGGCGCGCGAGGGGCTGGAGGTCGAGGTGCTGTACGCCGAGAACAACGCCATCCTCCAGATCCAGCAGTTGTACCGGTACATCCATGGCCGCGACGTGGAGCGTCCGGCGGTGCTCGTGGTCGAGCCGGTCAGCGACGACGCCTTGGAGCGCGTCGCGAGCAAGGCCGTGGAAGCGGGGATCGGCTGGGTCGGCATCAATCGCACGCCCTCGTACCTGGGCCCGCTGAGCACGCGCCATCCGTCGGCGCTCGTTTCCTCGGTGCTCGTCGACCAGGTCGAGGTGGGTCGGATCCAGGGGCGGCAGTTCCGCGCCCTGCTGCCCCGCGGCGGCCACGCGCTCTACGTGCAGGGCCCCTCGCACAGCCGGGTCGTGACCGAGCGCCGCGACGGGATCCAGCAGGCGATCGCCGGTTGCGGGATCACCGTCACGCCGCTCGACGGCGCCTGGACCGAGGAGAGCGGCGAGAAGGCGGTCGCGTCCTGGTTGCGGCTCAAGACCGCGTCCGCGACGCGGGTGGACCTGATCGGCTGCCAGAACGACGCGATGGCGGTGGGTGTGCGCCGCACCGCGCGGGCCCACCCCGATCCCGAGCGGAGGCACGAGTGGGCGCGGCTGTCCTGCATCGGGGTCGACGGCCTGCCCGAGGGAGGGCAGCGCCTGGTGGACCGCGGCGAGCTGGCCGCCACGGTGATCGGGCCGTCGAACGGCGGCCCCGCCGTGCAACTGGTCGCCCGTTTCCTCCGGGGGGTCCGGCCGATCCCCCCGGAGGTCGTGCAGAAGCCGGTCTCGTATCCACCGGTGGAGCAGCTCCGGGCGCTTTCGGCGGGCTGAGGGCCGGCCCGGCGCGCGCGGTGACGGCGCGGGCCCTCCTTTTCTCCGTGGCGACCGGCCGCAGCCGGCTGCCGCCTGGCCGTGCGGCGGTGAGCGGCGAGCCGGCCGTCCGAGACCGACCGCCCTCCACGACCGCTGCGCCAGGGATGCCCATGATCGAAGCCCCACGTGCTGGACGAGGACTACCAGGGGAGCACGGCCCGGGCGCCCACCACGCCCGCCGAAGATCCAGGGAGACCGGAATGAACGACCTGAAGCCTTTCGAAGTCTGGTTCCTGACCGGCAGCCAGCACCTTTACGGGCCCGAGGCGCTCGAGCGCGTGACCCGGAACTCGCAGGAGATCGTGCAGGCGCTCGACCGGCGGTTGCCGGTGCGCGTCGTGTTCAAGCCCGTGGTCACGACGCCCGACGCGATCCGGAGGCTGTGCGCCGAGGCCAACGTGGCGGCCGACTGCATCGGGGCGGTCCTCTGGATGCACACCTTCTCGCCGGCCAGGATGTGGATCGCCGGCCTCGACGTGCTGGCCCGGCCCTTCGTGCATTTCCACACGCAGTTCAACCGCGACATCCCGTGGTCGACCATCGACATGGACTTCATGAACCTCAACCAGTCGGCGCACGGCGACCGCGAGTTCGGCCACCTCTGCGCGCGGCTGCGCCACGGGCGCAAGGTGGTGGTCGGACACTGGCAGGACGAGGAGGTGCTGGAGCGGCTCGACGCCTGGTCGCGCGCGGCGGCCGCGTGGCACGACGCGCAGGGAGCCCGGATCGCACGCTTCGGCGACAACATGCGCGAGGTGGCGGTGACCGAGGGCGACAAGGTCGAGGCCCAGCGCCGCCTCGGGTACGCCGTCAACGGCTACGGCATCGCCGAGCTCGTGAAGTCCGTGAGCTCGGTGTCGGACGCCGACGCGGACCGGGTCTGCGCGGAGTACGACGAGCGGTACCAGATGGCCCCCGGGCTCGAGCCGGGCGGCGAGCGGCGCGGGTCGCTGCGGGAGGCGGCGCGCATCGAGGTGGGCCTGCGCCGGTTCCTCGAAGCCGGCGGCTTCAAGGCCTTCACCGACACTTTCGAGGACCTGGCCGGGCTGCGGCAGCTCCCCGGGATCGCGGTGCAGCGCCTGATGACGGAGGGCTACGGCTTCGGCGCCGAGGGCGACTGGAAGACCGCCGCGCTGGTGCGCGCGGTCAAGGTGATGGCGGCGGGCCGCCCGGGCGGGACGTCGTTCATGGAGGACTATACCTATCACCTCGACGCCTCGGGGATGAAGGTGCTGGGCGCACATATGCTCGAGGTCTGCGCGTCGATCGCGGCAGGCAGGCCGTCGTGCGAGATCCATCCGCTGTCGATCGGAGGCAAGGAGGACCCCGTCCGCCTGGTGTTCGACGCGCCGGCCGCCCCCGCGCTCAACGCGTCGGTGACCGACATCGGCAACCGCTTCCGCATGGTCGTGAACACCGTGGACGCCGTGAAGGCGGACCACCCCTTGCCGAAGCTGCCGGTCGCCCGCGCCCTGTGGGCGCCGCACCCGAGCCTGAAGGTCGCCGCGGCGGCCTGGATCCTCGCGGGCGGGTCCCACCACACCTGCTTCAGCCAGGCGGTCACGCCCGAGCACCTCGAGGACTTCGCCGAGATGGCCGGGATCGAGTTCCTGCTGATCGACGGCCACACGACCGTGCGCGGCATCAAGAAGGAGCTGCGCGCGAACGAGCTCTACTACTGGCTGGCGCGGGGGCTCTAGGAGCTGCTTCGCACGATGCTGCCCGAGATGCAGGCCGACGGCGTGCCGTGCGCCAGCGCCACCGTGGCCTGCGACCAGTGCCGCCCGCTCGAGCTGATGCTCGACGAGCTGCGCATCTGGGTCCGGGAGAGCTGACCGGGCGAGGCGGGTCCGGAGGAGGCGAGGTCCCACGCCTGCCCCGCCATTCCATCAGATCGGACGCCAGCGTCGAATCGACCGAAACGACGGCCCGGCCGGCGCGGCGCCGAGGCCCTCAGTGCCGTGTCGGTCGCCCGCCCGGCGCCACTGGCAAAGTACCGGCCCTCCACAGGCCGGGAGCCTCGTCGTAGACGCCCGGGCACGCGGTCCCGCATCGGCGACACCGTCCCCGGCCGAGCCCCCACTCGACGACCCGCTGACGATCGCGCCCGATGACCACCCGGCCACAGCCCGAGCAGTAGGTGGCCTGCCCCTCCGGATCGTAGATGTTCCCGGTGTAGACGTGCCGGATGCCCGCCGCGCGGGCCAGCCGCCGGGCGCGCCTGACCGTCTCGGGAGGCGTGGGCAGCCAGTCCTGCATCTTCCAGGCAGGGTGGAAGGCGGTCAGGTGGACGGGCACGTCGGGACCGAGGTGGCCGAGGATCCACTCGCACTGGCGGCCGACGTCGGTCTCGGAGTCGTTCTCTGCCGGCACCAGGAGGTACGTGACCTCCAGCCACACCGTCGTGTCGCAGTGGAGGTATTCGAGGGTCTCGAGGACCGGACCCGCCCGGGCGGCGCAGAGCCGGCCGTAGGCTCCCTCTCCGCCCTTCAGGTCGACGTTGGCGGCGTCCATGTGGGCGAACAGCTCGGCGCGAGGAGCCGGGAGCACGTAGCCTGCGGTGACCCCGACGGTCCGGATCCCCGCGGCATGGCAGGCCTCGGCGACGTCGACCACGTACTCGAGGGCGGGCACGGGCTCGCTGTAGGTGAACGCCACGATCGGGCACCCGAGCGCCAGGGCGGCCTCGGCGACCTCCTCGGGTGAAGCACGCTCGCCCGGCACCCTGGCGGGCCAGAACCGGCTCAGCGCCGCGTTCTGGCAGTAGACACAGCCCAGGTTGCAGCCGCCGGTCGCGAGGGACAGGGCCCCGGTCCCGGGCAGGAAGTGGTACAGCGGCTTCTTCTCCACCGGGTCGGTCGCGAGAGCCCCTGTCCATCCGTATGCGGTCAGGACCAGCTCCTCGCCGCGGCGCTCGCGGACCATGCAGTAACCGCGCTGCCCGTCGCGCAACCGGCAACGGCGCGGGCAGAGGTCGCACTGAAGCCGTCCGTCGTCCAGGCGGTGCCAATGCCGCGCCAGCACCACGTCGCCGTGCAAAGGCCGACCCATGAACGCGACCCATCCCTGTCAGCAGCGGCCGGGTAGTCGGCTTCCTGTGTGTCGAGCAAGCCGGATGCCAGCACGACGCCCTGCAAACAGAACGCCGAGAACGCCGCGGACCGCAGGAAATGCGCGCGAGGCCGCGAGGGCCCGAGCGGGTTGCGGGTCGGCCTCCGCGCGGGAACAGGAGGCACCCCCCTTCCAAAGACGGCTCGGGCGGTCCCCGGCAACGAGGACAGCCGGCACGGGCGTTGCTGTGTCCCCGGTGGGCTTAGCGACCCCTGGTGGCACCGGGCGGCCGAACGAGGAGCCCATGGCGTCTCTCTCCCGCGCGACCGGACCCGGCACTCTCCGGCTCCTGAGCGCCGCCCCGAGCACACGTGCTCACGCCGGCCCCTCGACGTTGAGCTTCAGGAAGTGCGTGGCGCACGAGATGCAGGGGTCGTAGTTGCGTATCGCCTGCTCGCAGACCCGCAGCAGCTCCGGCTCCGGCAGAGCGAGGTTCCGAGGTACGAGCTGCCAGAGGTCGTTTTCGATCGTCTTCTGGTTCTGGGAGGTGGGAGGGACGATGCGCGCGGTCTCGATCACCCCGCGCGCGTCGAGCCGGTAGCGGTGGTAGAGGATGCCGCGCGGGGCCTCGCTGCAGCCGTATCCGGTCCCGGCGCACGGCTCGAACGTCGCCGCCGGGGGGTCGGGGGGCTCGTAGCCCGCCAGGATGCCGATGGCGTCCTCGCAGGCCTGGACCAGCTCGACGGCGCGGACGATGATGCTCCGAAAGGGGTTGCGGCACACCGGGCCCAGCCCCGCGCCGACGGCCGCCTGCCGGGCGAGCGGCGAGAGCCGGTCGTGGTTCACGGCGTAGCGCGCCAGCGGTCCGACGTGGTACCCGCCGCGGCCGTGGAGCACGGCATGCAGCGCGTTGGAGTGCGGGACGTGCTCCTCCCGGACGTGCTCCTCGAACTCGGAGACGTCGATGTCGAGGCCGCGGTTCGAAACGAGGCGCCCGTCGAGGACGGCGTACTCGCTGGGATGGCGCAGGGCGACGAACTCGTAGTCCTGCTCGAAGTCCGGGAACGGGAACGCCGCCACCCAATCGACCGTCTCCAGCGCGGCGTCCAGGCCACGCTTCAGCTCGTCCGCGAGCGGCTGCAGCTCGAGACGGGAGGGCGCACGATAGAAGCCGCCCACGCGCACGTTGATCGGGTGGATCTCGCGCCCGCCGGTCGCGGCCATCAGCCGGTTGCCCAGCTTCTTCAGCGACAGCCCCCGCTCGACGGCCCCGCGGTGCTCGGCTGCCATGTGGATGCCGCTCTCGTAGCCCAGGAAGTCCGGCGCGTGCAGCAGGTAGACGTGGAGCGCATGGCTCTCGATCCACTCGCCGCAGTAGAGCAGGCGGCGCAGCGCACGCACGCGCTCGTCCACCTGCACACCGTAGACTCGCTCGAGGGCCTGGCAGGCGCTCATCTGATAGGCCACCGGGCAGATCCCGCAGATCCGGGCGGTGATGTCGGGCGCCTCGTCCCCGCGGCGGCCACGCAGCAGACCCTCGAAGAAACGCGGCGGCTCGTAGATGCGCAGCTTGAGGTCCTTGAGCTTGCCGTCCTGGAGCCGGACGTCCAGCGCCCCTTCGCCCTCCACGCGGGTGAGCACGTCGACCTTCAGCGTCCGGTTACGCTTGCCGGCTCTCATCGCTCTCGCTCGCCGCCTTGAAGGCGGGGGCAGCGGCATTGAAGGTGCGGAGGGCCCGCACCACGTCGTCTCGTTCCAGGCCGAGCGCGGTCAGCCTCGCTGCCAGCGACTCGACGTTCGGCGTCTCCATGGGGCCGAAGCAACCGAAGCAGCCGCGCGCGAACGACGGGCACAACGCCCCGCAGCCGGCCTGGGTGACGGGTCCGAGGCACGGCGTGCCGCGCGCCACCATCACGCACGCCGCGCCGCGGCGCTTGCACTCCAGGCAGACCGCGTAGGTCGGGAGGGACGGCTTCCGGCCCTGCAGCACGGCGCTCAGGAACCCGAGGAGCTGCTCCTTGGCGATCGGACAGCCGCGCAGCTCGTAGTCGACGCGCACGTGCTGGGCGATCGGCGTGGAGGTGTCGAGCACTTGCAGGTACTCGGGACGCGGATAGACCGCGGCAGCGAGCTCCCGCACGTCGGCGAAGTTGCGCAGGGCCTGGATGCCGCCCGCGGTCGCGCAGGCGCCGATGGCGACGAGCGTCCGTGACGCGTGCCGCACTTGTTTGATCCGCTCGGCATCGTGGGGCGTCGTGATCGAGCCCTCCACCAGAGCCAGGTCGTAGGGCCCCTTCAGGATCGCCCGCGAGGCTTCCGGGAAGTTCGCGATCTCCACCGCCCCGGCTATCGCCAACAACTCGTCCTCGCAGTCGAGCAGCGTGAGCTGGCAGCCGTCGCAGGAGGCGAACTTGAAGACGGCCAGGCGGGGGCGGGCGGTGGCCATGTCAGATCTCCCGGACCCGGAGCCGGTCGGCGATCCGGTCGTAGCGGAACACCGGCCCGTCCTTGCACACGAAGAACGGGCCGAGCTGGCAGTGCCCGCACAGCCCGACGCCGCACTTCATGTTGCGCTCGAGCGAGACGAACAGCCCGCCGTCGGGCATACCCCGTCTCTGCAGGGCCTCGACGGCGAACCGCATCATCACCTCGGGCCCGCACAGGAACGCCACGGCCGCGGACGCGTCGAACGGCGCGCGCCCGATCAGGCGGGTGACGACACCGACCGACCCCTGCCACTCCGGCGTGGCGCGGTCCACCGTCACCTCCACGTCGAAGTCGAAGCGCCCGCGCCACTCGCGCAGCTCGCGGGCGTACAGGATCTCGCGGGGCGTGCGGGCGCCGTAGAGCAGCACCAGTCGCCCGTACTGGCCGCGGTGGAGCAGGATGTGCCGGATCGCCGGCCGCAGCGGGGCGAGCCCGATCCCCCCGGCCACCACGACCACGTCGTGGCCCTGGGCCAGGGCCACCGGCCACGCGGTGCCGAACGGCCCGCGAACGCCCACGTAGTCGCCCTTGCCCAGCCGCTGCATCGCACGGGTCACTCCCCCGACCGCGCGGATCGTGTGTAACAGGATCTCCGGGGTCGCGGGGTCGCCGCTGATCGAGATCGGCACCTCCCCGCCCGCGAAGTGGTAGAGCATGTTGAACTGACCGGGCGCGAACGGGAGCGTTCCGCCGCGCGCCGCCGGAGGCTCCAACGCCAGAGTGAAGGTGTCTCCGGTCTCGCGCATCACCTGCCGCACGCGGCTGGGCGCGGGGCGCATCGGGTCCGCCAACGGCGGAGCGACGGCTTCAGCCACGCCGGCCGTCGCCATAAAGGTCCATGAGCTGCATCTGCGTCGCCTCCAGCCGCTGCACGACGACGCCGGCGAAGCGCCGCATCAGGGTGAACCCCAGATCCGCGTCCCTCTCGCACTTGCCGCGAAGGCAGGTGCCGTCCAGGACGAACGCGCGCACGAAGCTGGTGGCTCGCGCGTCGAAGTGCCAGCGGTAGGGCGGGAACAGCCAGGACCAGCCGAGCACGTCGCCCTGGGTGACGGTCTCGATGGTCAGCGAGCCCCGCCCGGGGGCGACGCTCTCGACCGCCACGCGCCCGTGCCGGACCAGGTAGAAGCCCTCTGCCGGCTGGCCCGCGCGGAACAGGAACTGCCCCGCGTCGAACGTCACGTTCATGGCGCAGCCCACGAGCGTGTCCAGGTGCGCCTTCTCGAGGCCCTCGAAGAAGGGGTGCTCGGCCAGGATTCGCTCCAGGGTCTCGACGCTCATCGGTCCTCCTCCGGCGCGCCTGTCGACGGCACCGCCGCCTCCGTTCCGCTCGCCCTGCGCAGGGCCTCCGCCTCGGCGGCGAAGTCGATGCCCGCCGGACACCAGGTGATGCAGCGCCCGCACCCGACGCACCCGGAGCCACCGAACTGGTCGTGCCACGAAGCCAGCTTGTGGGTGAGCCATTGCCGGTAGCGGGCCCCGGCGGAGGTACGGACGCTGCCGCCGTGGATGTACGAGAACTCGACCGAGAAGCACGAGTCCCACTGGCGGACGCGCTCCGCCTGCTCGCCGGCCAGGTCCGAGACGTCCTCGACGGTCGTGCAGAAGCAGGTCGGGCACACCATCGTGCAGTTGGCGCAGGAGAGGCAGCGCCGCCCGATCTCGTCCCAGCGCGGACTCTCCGCGGCCGCGTAGAGCGCCTCGCGCAGGCCGAGCGTGTCCAGCGACCGCCCCATCGATGCCGACACTCGATCGGCGACGTCCTCGACCGCGCGCAGGTCCTCCGGGGACGCGGCGCGCGAGGGAAGCCCGGCGACCAGCTCCGCGCCTCGCGCGCTGCCCGTCTCCACGACGAACTCGTGCCGGCCCTCCTCGGCGAGCTCGGTCAGGGCGAGGTCGAACCCGGTACGTGCGCGGGGCCCGGTGCCGAGCGACGCGCAGAAGCAGGTCCCGCCGGCCGAGGTGCAGTTCGCCGCTATCACGAACGCGGGCTCCCGGCGGCTCCGGTAGTGCGGGTCGGCGCACACCCCCTGCAGGAAGACCCGGTCCTGGGCCTGGATCGCGGCGAGGTCGCAGGCACGCACGCCGAACAGGGCGAGCGGCGCCGGTGCGCCCGGGCACTCGACGATCTCGAATCCGGCCTCGCTCCGCCGGGCGCGCCACAGGGGGATGGTGGGCGGGTGCAGCGACGCCTTCCAGGAATGCGGGCTCGGCCCGTAGGCGAAGAGCGCGCCGTCGCCACCATGGGTCAGGCGGTACCGACCCGGAGCCTGCTCGTCGTGCCAGCCGGCCGGCAGGTCGTCGATGGAGCGGAGCGGGCCGTACGCGATCACCCCATCCCGGACGACCGGGCCGATCGGCGCGAACCCGCGCTCGACGAGCCCCGAGAGCAGCGCGGCGAGGCCCGTCCGATCGACGACCACGGAATCTCCAACCCGCATCCCGAAACTCCGCCGGAGGCCCTGCAAGTGGCGCGCCTCTCGGGTGGTCGCGGCCTCTCGTCAGTTGCGGGGCGATGGCAGCCGGCCCCGCGCAAAGACGACGGGGAGAAGGCGGCACGGCGCAGTTCTCGCGGGCGGGCACCCACGGTTGTCGCTCGAGAGGCCAGTTCGCACTGCCCTCGCCTGGCACGCGGCTTGGAATGGAGGCTCACCAGGACTGTGTGGACCGGGTGGGTCCTGCCCCGGCGTTCGTGGAGAGGGCGAAGCGGCGAGAGGCCGCGGCGAGGAAGCCATGGCACTTTGCGAGCGTCTGCAGCGTCTCTTCGAAGAAAAGCACACCCGCTACCGGCTGTTGTCCCACGCCGAAGCGTTCACGGCGGCCGGGACCGCGGCCGCCAGCCACGTCCCCGGACGCGAGCTGGCCAAGGTGGTGGTGCTGCGGGCGGAGGATGGTCCCTTGCTGATGGCCGCTTTGCCCACGCCCGTCTGGGTGGACGTGGGTGCGATGGCGAGGGCCACGGGCCGGCGGGGCCTCCGCCTGGCCACGGAGGCGGAGTTCGAGCCCTTGTTCCCCGACTGCGAGGTGGGGGCGATGCCCCCCTTCGGCCAGCTCTACGGGCTACCGCTCTACCTCGACCCGTGCCTGGCGCGGGGCCGGGAGATCGCGTTCCAGGCCGGCAACCACCACGAGGTCGTCGTCATGGACTACGCCGACTACGAGCGGCTGGCGCAGCCGGTCGTGTGCCCGCGCTGCCTGCACCGGGCGCGATCGCGGGCTGCCGGCTGAGGAGGCTGAAGAGGCTGAATAGGCTGAAGACGCATCGCTTGACTCGGCGGCCGGTTCGCACCACACTGGGATCCGGAGCCTAGGGGTGGCCGTTTACGGCCTGAGATCACACCCTCGAACCTGATCCGGTTGATACCGGCGTAGGGAAGGCGAAGGCGAACTCGAACCCCCAAAGGATCCGCTTCGATCGTCCCGCCTCGCGCGGGAGAGGAGGCGTTTCCGTGACCAACCTTGCGATACGGCGCCTGGCGCTGCTGACGATCTTCCTCGCTGGCGCGAGCCCGCCCGCGGACGCGCTCGTCCCGGAGTACCGGCTCGCCGGCAGCGTCCGTTCGGCCGCGGGAGGCGAGCCGGTGGCCGGGGCGCGGGTGCACATCCAGGGCTCCAGGCTGGAGACCCGAACCGACGCGGGTGGAGGCTGGCGGCTCGCCGTGCCGCCCGGGGATCTTGTCGTCGAGATCACCCATCCCGGCCATCTCGACTTCACCAGGAGCGTCTCCGTGACGGGTGACACGCTCCTGGATGCCGCCCTCGAGCCCCGGCCACGCCTCTCCGAGGAGGTGGTCGTCCAGGCCGTCCGGGCCGAGGCCCGTACGCCGGTCACCAGGCACGAGGTCTCCCGCGTCGACATCGATCGCCGCAACGTGGGGCAGGAGATGCCGTTCCTGCTGAAGCCAACGCCCTCCCTGAACCTGTACTCGGACAGCGGCCTCGGCGCCGGCTACTCGTACCTGTACCTCAGGGGGATCCAGCAGACGCGCGTCAACATGACCCTCGACGGCGTCCCCCTGAACGAGCCCGAGGACTCGACCGTCTACTTCGCGAACTTCGGGGACTTCGCCAGCTCCCTCGAGAGCATCCAGGTCCAGCGGGGGGTGGGGACGTCCACCGTCGGGGTGGCGTCCTTCGCGGGCTCGATCAACTTCGAGAGCCGCGACCTGGCCGAGGAGCCCGAGGGCAGCGCGCGGCTGGCGGCCGGCTCGTTCGGGGCCCGCCGCGCGAGCGCCGGCGCCCAGTCGGGCCGCGTGGGACCGGACCTGGCGTTCTACGGTCGGGGCTCCTACCACGAGACCGACGGGTTCAAAGACCACTCGGGCGTCCTCCAGCGGAGCCTGTTCTTCGGCGCCACGCGCCGGGGCTCGCGTGACCTCCTGAAGGTGTTCGGCTTCGCGGGGCGCGAGCGCTCGCAGCTCGCCTTCTACGCGACCCCGAAGGACGTGCTGGAGAGCGACCTTCGCTTCAACCCCGCCTCGCCCGAGGAGCGCGACCGGTTCGGGCAGCGCTTCGTGCACGCGCACTACACGCGCACCACCGGGACCTCCTCCAGCGTCGCCGCGCAGGCCTACTACGGCGGGGCCGGGGGCTGGTACCGGCTGCTGGACGCCTTCGGCGGAGGCGACCTGCTCGAGTACGGGCTGCGCTGGCGGCTGGTGGGAGGCATCGCGACGTTCCGCCACGCCGGCCGGGAGCTGAGCCTGACCGTGGGCATTCACGGCAACGACTTCGGCAGCCGGCACACGCGGAGGATCGTGGCGGGACCGCACGAGTACGCGGTTCGGGGCTTCAAGAACGAGGCGAACGTCTTCGCCAAGGCGGGCTGGGACCGGGGCCCCTGGCACCTGTACGGCGATGCGCAGGTGCGGTGGTCGCGCTTCCGCCACCGGGGCGACCTTCCGATCGGCTCGGTGGACTGGACGTTCTTCAACCCGAAGCTGGGCGCCCGCCGCGACCTGTCGGCCGGCCTGAGCGTCTACGCGTCGGTGGGGCGCACGACCCGGGAGCCGACGCGCGCCGACCTGTTCTCTGGCCAGGACAACCCGACCGTCGACTACGACCTGCGCGCCGTGAAGCCCGAGCGCGTGCTGGACCTCGAGGCCGGCATCGACCTCAGGCGCGGAAGCCTCGCGCTGCAGGCCGACGCCTACGCCATGGAGTTCCGCAACGAGATCGCCCTCACTGGGGAGCTGTCGGAGATCGGGCTGCCCCTCCGGCGCAACGTCGCCCGCAGCCGGCGCCGGGGTGTGGAGCTGGACGCCTCCTGGCAGGCGACGCCGCGGCTGCGGCTCACGGCCTCCGCCCACGCCAGCTTCAACCGCATCCGGTCCTGGACCCAGTTCTACGACGTGTACGACGAGGCGGGGAGCTACGTCGACAACGTGCCGCGCACGTTCGCCGACGTCGAGCCGCTGCTCACGCCGAGGGCGATCGTCAACGTGGGCGTCGATGTCACGCCCGTTCCCTGGCTCCTGGCCGGGGCTTCGGCGCGGTACGTGGTCCGAAGCTACCTCGACAACACCAACGTGGAGGCGCTGACGACGCCGGCGTTCTTCGAGGTGGACGCGACGCTCTCGCTCGGCCTCGAGCGCTGGATCCGCCGCGGGCGGCCGCGCCTCCGTCTGGAGGTCGGGAACCTCCTCGACGACCGCCGGATCTGGCCGGCCGGCTACAGCTACCTGTTCCTGGCCCGCGAGGCTTCCGGGCGGGAGACCCTCCAGCACACGCCCTACTACTACCCCCTGGCGACGCGGAACCTGCTCGTGCTGCTGGACCTCGGCCTCTAACGTGTCGCCCTACGAGGCCGTCGGCGTGTCCTTCGGGATCGTCGCGGTCTGGCTCACCACGCGGCAGAACGTCTGGTGCTGGCCCACGGGCCTCGTCAACGTGGGGGTCTTCACGGTCGTCTTCTACCAGGTCCGGCTCTACGCCGACATGGGCCTGCAAGTGGTCTACGTCGGGCTCCTCGTCTACGGGTGGCACCGGTGGCTCCACGGGGGGCCGGGCCATGGGACGCTCGCGGTCTCCCGGGCGCCGGCGGGCGCCCTCGCCGCGCTCGCGCTGATCGGCACCGCGGGAGCCGCGCTCCTGGGCATGGCCCTGCACCGCCACACCGACGCGGCGCTCCCCTTCTGGGACTCCGCGACCACCTCCTTCAGCCTGGTGGCTCAGTGGATGCAGGCCCGCAAGTGGATCGAGACCTGGATCCTGTGGATCGCCGTGGACGTCGTCTACGTCGGCATCTACCTCCAGCGGCGCCTCTACGCCACCGCCGTGCTGTACGCCGTCTTCATCGCCCTCGCCCTCGTCGGCCTCGTGGAATGGCGGCGGTCCCTGGCCCGGGCCGCCGCCCCCTCGCGTTGAGGCGCGTGGTCCTCACCGGCGCGGAGTCGACCGGCAAGACGACGCTGGCCGCCGAGCTCGCCCGTGCCCGCGGCGCGCCGGTGGTGCCCGAGCACGCCCGCCGGTATCTCGCCGACAAGGGTGCCGCCCTCACCGCGGCAGACGTGGAGCCGATCGCGCGCGGCCAGATGGCCCTCGAGGACGAGGCGGAAGCCGCCGCGCCGGCGGTCCTGTTCAAGGACACGGATCTCGTCAGCACCGTCGTCTATGCCCGCCACTACTACGGCGCGTGCCCCGCCTGGATCGAGGAGGCGGCGCGCTCCCGCCTGGCCGAGCTGTACTTGCTGGTCCATCCCGACGTGCCCTGGGTGCCGGACGGCGCCCAGCGGGAGCGCCCCCAAGCCCGCCTGCAGCTCCACGCGCGTTTCCGCGAGGCGCTCGACGACCTCGGCGCCCACTTCGTGGACGTGAGGGGCGGCTGGGACGAGCGCCGCGCCGCGGCCGAGGCGGCGGTCGCGGCCCTCCTGGCCGGTTCCTGAGGGCGCGGCTCAGGCGGCCAGACTCTCCCTCACCGCGACCTGGCGCAGGACCACGCTCAGGGTCAGCAAGCCCACCAGCCGACCGTTCTCGAGCACGAGCAGGCGGCCGGCGTCGCTCCGGGCCATCCTGGGCAAGGCGGCGAGCAGCGCCTCGTCCGGTCCCACCACGATCTCGGGCTCAACGGCCTCATGGCCCCCTGAACGGAGGTCTCGTCGCGCTGGGCGGAAGGGACGCGCAACAGGTCCCGCAGGCACAGGAGGCCCACCGCCTCTCCGCCGCGATCGACGGGATAGCACCTGTAGCCGGTGTGGAGGAAATGGTCTCGTGCCGCCTCAGTCAGGGAGATCTGGCCCGGCGGCAGACCGACGTCAGGGCGGTCGGAAGCCCTGGGGCCGCCGCCGCCAGGCCGAACAGGACGGCGAGGGCGAAGCTCGCCAGGGGACCGGCCGCGGCGATGCGCAGCTCGGCGGCAGCCTCACGTGGCCGGCATGATGTCGCGGTGGACGATCGCCCTTCTAACGGCCGAAGGCTGCCCGCCGGTCGTCGGCAGAGAGACCTGCCTCGGCGTAAGTCGACGTGCCGTCGGAGAGCAGCTCGCGACCCGCGGCGGCGAGGGCCCCATAGGCGGCAGACGCCAGCGCCCCGCCGGTGGACACGCGGCGCACGCCGGCCGACGCCAACGCCTGGACGCTGGGACCGTTCGGACGAGCCAGGACGTTGACCGGGGCGTCGACAGCTCCGACCACGCGGGCGATGGCGGCCGGATCCACCAGGCCAGGCGCGTAGACGACATGGGCACCGGCGTCCCGATAGGCGCGCAGCCGGGCGATGGTGTCGCCGAGGTCGTCGATGCCGTACAGGTGGTTCTCCGCTCTCGCCGTCAAGACGAGGCCGAGGGCCTCAGCCGCCCTTGCTGCGGCGCGCACGCGCTCGACGGCTGCCGCGAGGGGCTCGATACCGACGCCGGGTTCGTAGTCTTCGATCGAGATCCCCGCGGCCCCCCGCTCGGCTATTCGCTCCACGGTCGCCGCGACTCCCTCGGGATCGTCGGCGAAGCAGCGCTCAGAGTCGACGCTCAGCGGCACGTCCACCGCCCCAGCGAGGGCTCCGACGTGCTGCAGGAGCTCGTCCAGGCTGACCTGCTGATCCATGCGTCCGAGCGAGGCCGCGTGGCCGGCGCTCGTCGTGGCGATCGCCGGGAAGCCGAGCGACTCGAGGATCCGTGCGGACCCGACGTCCCAGGCGTTCGGCATCACGAAGATGCCGCTCGCGTGCAACTCGCGGAATCGCCGTCGCGAGGAAGCGGTGCGAGCGTCGTCCCCGAGCCGGATCCGGCGCTGCCTCATCCACTCGCCGGAGACCCGCCGGCCCCCGGCCAGGTCGTCGACCACGAGGATGAGCTGATGTTCGTGATCGCTGTAGAGGACCTCGATGTTGACGCCCGCCTCCGCCATGCGCCTGCAGAGCTGGCCCACCTGGCCGGGCCGGCCCTGATCGAGCCGCTGCACCAGCACCTCGCGCTCGGCGAGCAGCTCGATGGCGGCCGCCGCCAGGGCCTCGCGTGCTGCGCCCTCATCGGCCACCAGGAAGTGGCCGATGCCCCTGCCGTCGACCACGAAGGCGCCGCCTCCTTCGATGCTGACGCCCGCGTTGCCGAGCGCCTCGCCCATCTTGGCCAGCGTGCCGGGACGGTTCTCCAGCCGAATCGCCAGGTCTCGCACCACGGCCTCCCCTCACGGCGCCGCCACGCTGCCGCGGGCGATGATACCCCCAGCGCACGAGCTTCAGTGCGGGATCAGGGGTTTACAATCCCTGCCAATACCGGATGACGAGCCCGACCGGCGGCAGCAGGTGGACGATCCGTGACATGGGACCGCGGGACGTCGAGGACGGCCTGCGGCTGTGCCGCGCCGCGAGCTGGAACCAGCGCGCGGAGGACTGGCAAGCCATGCTCGCGCACGGCCTGTTCCGCGTCGCGGTGCGCGACGGCCGCGTGGTGGGATCGGCCGGCGCCCTCGTGTACGGCCGCCGCCTCGCCTGGGTGGCGATGGTGCTGGTCGATCCAACGGAGCGCCGGCAGGGGATCGGCACGGCTCTCGTCGAGGACGTGGTTTCGCGGCTCGGCCACGTCGAGGTCGTGGGGCTCGACGCGACGCCGGCCGGCGCGACGGTGTATGCGCCGCTGGGGTTCGCGGACCGCGGCGGCCTCGTGAGGATGGAACGGTCGGCCGGCGCGGGCGCGCTGCCGGCCGCGGCCGGGGACCTGCGCGGTCCGACCACGGCCGATCTGGACGCCATCGCCCGCCGGGACCCGGGCGTGTTCGGCGCCGACCGCACTTCCCTCTTGCGCTGGGCGCTCGATCAGGCCCCCGAGTACACCTGGGCGCGCGTCGGCCCTCAGGGCCTGCGCGGGTACGTCTTCGGCCGCCACGGGCACCGAACGGAGCAAGTCGGGCCGCTGGTCGCCGAGGACGAAGACACCGCCGCGGCGTTGCTGGCAGCGGTCCTGGCGGCGAGCCCGTCGAGCCCGTTCACGCTCGACGCGCCCGACCGCGCACCCTGGCTTGACCGCCTGCGCGGTCTCGGCTTCGAGGTCCAGCGGCCGTTCCGGAGGATGATCCTGGGGGGTGGAGCCCGCCCGGGCGACACGGCCGTCACGTACGCCGTGTTCGGCCCCGAGCTGGGCTGACGTCAGCGCAATGCAGCCCTACCACGGTCAGGGCGAGCACGAGGCCGGCCGCCAAGCAGGCCAGGATCGCGATCGCCCGATGACCGCGGCCGAACCAGGCGGCGTTCTCCGGCGGGTCGGCGGGTAGCCACGACAGGACCAGAAGCATCGCGGCGACCCCACGGCCGCGTAGATCGCCGAGGTGCCGTAGCTGACCAGCTCCTGGATCCAGGGCAGGACCACGCGGACTTGGCCGGTTCGGGGAACGACGCGTTCGACAGCAACCAGTAGATCCCCGATGTGTGGCGTCCCTGGTGGCTCCGCCCGGGTCGCCTCCGTGGCACGAGACGCAGCCGTCGTGGGAGGCGGAGGCCTCTCGACCCCCTGGCCCTTCACGCCGGTCCCGAGAGCAGGGCCGGTGCCCGGCGACCAGGATGGCCAGGGCGGCCGTTCCGCCCATGCGCGAGCCGCAAGAGCTGCCCGCGGCCGCGTGTGGAACGCGTCCCTGCCGGGCCCTCGCGTGAGGACGGACGCCGGCCGAACGGGCGCGACGGCGACCCTCCGCGCCGGCGACCTGAGGGATCACGGGGCCGGCGGCCTGGGTGTCGCGTCCTACCCGTCCTGGGTCGAGGTCGGTCGACACCAGGCAGTGTGCGGTGGGCGACTGCAACGCGGTCCAGCGGGTGTACTCCGCCCTCTTCGGCGTGGTGCCTGTCGGCCGGCAGAGTCTCGCGGCCGCGCTCGGTATCACCCCGCGCCGGACAGGAAGGCACGGATCCCGGCGCGGACGGATTCCTGAAGGCCCGACGGCACCTCGGCCACCGTCGAGCTGCGGCACAGGGAGAGCACGCGCTTGAGCGAGTCGCAGACCCCGTGGCAGCGGGGGCAGGCCGCCAGGTGCCGCTCCATGGCCACACAGGTGTCTGGGTCGATCTCGTCCTCGAGGTGCCGAGAGAACAGCCCGAGCACGTCCGGGCAGGTGGGCGTCGCCGGCATCCGGCCGAAAAGCGGCGCCAGCCGCTCGCGGACCTGGACGCGCGCTCGATGGAGCCGGCTCTTGACCGCCTCGACGGTCAGTCCCGTGACCTCGGCCACCTCGGTCGCGGCCAGGCCTTCCACGTCCCGGAGGACCAGGATCTCCCGGTACCTCGGCTCGAGGGCAGCGATGGCCTCCTCGAGCGCCGCCGCGAGCCGCCGGTCGTCCAGCTCTCGGGCGGGATCGCGGCGGGGATCGGGCACCTCTCGGGCCGCGCCCGCGCCCTCGCCGTCGAGGGAGACGAGGGAATCCGGAGCGAACCTGCTCCGGCGCCGCTTCTTGATGCAGAAGCTGCGGGCGATCGTGTAGAGCCAGGTCGAGGGCGAGGACGCCTCCCGGAAGCGAGCGACGCTCCGCGCCGCCGCCAGCAGCGTGTCCTGTGCCACGTCGCGCGCGTCCTCGGAGTCGCGGCACATCTTCAGCCCGAAGCGGAGGACCCGTGCCTGGTGCCGTTCGATGAAGGCCTCGAGCGCCGCCCGGTCCCCTCCCCGGGCGGCCTCGAGCAACGCGTGGTCGTCCACCCCGGCGATTATCTACCGAACGCGGGGAGTCAGACGTTCACACGCGCCGTTTTCGAGCGCTTCCTGGCGGTGGCGCCGCGGGACGTCTATGCCGAGCGGGCCGCCGCCCCTCGGGGTCGGATCCGGGGGGGCCCCTAGGTCCGGGCCGCCCTGGCGGACACGAAGGTCGCCAGGGCTCGGGTGGCGCGGTCCACCTTGCGGAAGCAGGGCAGCCCGGCCCCTTTCATGGCCTGGACGCACGGGTCGTAGAGCGGGCCCGCGTCGACCGAGAACACCACCGGCTTGGAGGTCCCTCGGAACAGGCGGATCAGCCGCGACGGGAGGCTCGTGTCCCTGCCGGCGTCCTCCTCGTGCCCGGCGCCGCGGGCGAGGGTCTCCAGGTACGGTGTGGCCGGGATCCCCGCCACCACCGCGGCGTCCACGCCCGGGTCGTCGAGGAGCGCTTCCAGGCATGCGGCGTACCGCTCGGTGGGCGTCACCGGCGTGGCGTCGACCGGGTTGTGCACGTCGACGACCCCGGCGGGCAGCAGGTGCCTCAGCCGGGCGAGCGTGTCGGGCGCGAGCTGGGCGAGCTCGAGCCCGTGGAGCGCGTCGGCGGCGACGGCGCACTCGAAGCCGGCGTTCGAGAGCACCGCCACACGCCGGCCCCCGGCCCTCCTGTCCGCGAGGAACGAGAACGTCATCAGGCCGTCCTCGAACACGTCCAGCGTCGGGCAGTCGATGGCACCCACGGCGGCCACCAGCTCGCGGCACACCTCGTGGTCGCCGACCGCCGCTGCGGTGTGCGAGGCGGCTGCGGCGCGGCCTTCGGCCGTGCGTCCCGCCTTGTACAGCAGCACCGTGCGTCCGCTGCCGGTGAGACGGCGCGTCACCTCCAGGAACCGCGCTCCGTCGCCGGGCCGGAACCCCTCCAGGTAGACGGCGAAGACACTCACCTGGGCGTCGCCTTCGAGGTACTCGAGGTAGTCGGAGACGGTCAAGTCCACCTGGTTCCCGAACGAGATCGCGTAGCGCGGGTGCAGCGTGCGGTCGAGGTTCGAGATCTGCGACACCAGGTAGGCTCCCGACTGGCTGATGCTGGCCACGTTCCGCCCGGGCGCATCGTGCAACGGGAGCTTGTGGGGCGGGATGAAGAACGAGCTGTAGCCTCCCGGCACGGACAGGATGCCGAGGCAGTTGCCCCCGTTGACCAGCACGCCGCCGTCCGGGGCGCGGCGGGACGCCTCGATCGTCTCCCGCATCCGGGCCTCGGCCACCTGCCCTGCTTCGGTCTCGCCAAAGCCGCCGGAGACGAGGATCACCGTGCGGGCGTGGCGACCCTCCACCAGCTCGGTGACGACCCGATCCCCGCCCCGCGCCGCCGGCACGGCGACCACGGCGAGGTCGACGGGACCGGGGAGCGCCGCGGGCGTGGCGACCGCGGGGCAGCCGTCGATCTCCTCGGCGTCGGGGTGGATCACCCGGATCCCGTCCCGGGGAACGCCGCCTCCCTGCACGAGGTTGCGGAGGATCACGCGGCCGACGTTCGGGCCGCTCGCGGAGGCGCCGACGACGACGGCGCTCCGCGGCGTCAGCAGGTATCGGAGCCGGTCCACTCGCCGAGGGGGAGCCAGCGCGGCGGGCCGGTGCAGCCGCGCCAGACCGTCGAGGGCCACGAGTCGGCCGTCGCTCGCCGCCACCAGCGGGTTGACCTCCAGCTCGGCCAGCCCGATTCCCCCCGGCGGGGTGAATCCGGCGAACGTCTCGGCCAGCCGGGACAGGGCCACCACCACCCCCGCCAGCTCCGCCTCGCGGAGTCCCATGCCCCGGGCGCTGCGCAACCTCCCGGTGAGGGCCGCGTGGACGACCGTGCCGCGCAGGAGCGCGAGCGCCTTGTCCTCCGTCATTCCCGCCGCGAAGCCGATAGCCCGCGCGCGGTCGGGGCGGAGTGCCGAGAGAAGGTACTCGGTGTCGAGCCCCCCGACGCCTACCGCCACCACCGGGCCGAAGGCGGGGTCGTGGCGGAATCCCGCCAGCACCTCCCGGCCGAGCCCGCCCTCGAACCCTACGCTCTCGACCAGGAGGGCGCCCCGGAGATCGGCATCCGGCGCGGCGCCCGCCGCGGCCCGGAGCACGCGGGCCACGGCGTCGCGCACCGCCGCCCCCGCGTTGGCGCAGCGCGCCAGGCCCCCGACGTCGCTCTTGTGGAGGACGTCCGGCGAGACGACCTTGACGACGAGCCGGTCCGACCTCAGCCCCGCACACAGCGTGGCATCCACCTCTTCGGGGGAGGCAACGAAGCGGTGGGCGGGCACCCGCAGGCCGGCTCCCGCCAGCAGCGCGTAGACCTCGTGCTCGAGGAGGACCGATCGGCCCTCGCCCACGGCCCGGACGAGGACATCCTGCCCGGCGAACTGCCAGACGGCGTCCTCGACCCCGGCTTCAGTCACCACGCGCACCCCCGTGACAACACCACGCGCACCCCCGCGTGCCCAATCTCCTCCTTGGGCGCCTCGCGTGTCATGAGCCATTTGGCTCATGCCGCCTGGCATCCGATTGGCAGATGGGGGCTGCGGGCGGAGGCCGCGGCGAGCGGCGTTGGTACAATCGCCTGCGCGACGTCCTGGTAGCCGTTCCCATCCGCGTTCGCTTGATCAGGAGCTGAACATGAGCAAGACCGCGTCCGTGAGCACGGTCCTGGCCGTGCTCGTCGCCGTGGGAGCCGCCCGGCGAGGCGCCGGCGCGGACACCACCACGCCGAATCCGCTTCTGGCACCCTGAGCGGACCCCACGGCGGCGTGCCCCCGTTCGACAAGGTCGAGGTCGCGCACTTCAGGCCCGCCCTGGAGGCGGCGATGGCCGAGCAGCTCGAGGAGATCGACCGGATCGCGGGCGATCCGGCGCCGCCGACGTTCGAGAACACGCTCGCCGCGCTGGAGCGGACCGGCCGCACGCTGGACCGGGTGACCACAGCATTCGGCGTGTTCGCGTCGAACCTGAGCAGCCCGGAGTTCCAGGCAGTGGAGCGCGAGATGGCCCCGAAGCGGGCGGCCTTCCGCGACCGGATCACCCAGAACGACAAGCTGTTCGCGCCCATCGCCGCCGCATACGACGCCCGGGACGGGGCGGGGCTCACGGCCGAGCAGAAGCGGCTGGCCTGGCTCCAGTACACGACCTTCGTGCGCGCGGGCGCCCGCCTGGACCCCCGGGCCAAGGAGCGGCTCTCCGCGCTCAACCAGCGCCTGGCCGAGCTGTACACGAAGTTCAGCCAGAACCTGCTGGCGGACGAGACGGACCACATGGTGGTGCTGGAGTCCGAGTCCGGCCTCGCCGGGCTGCCGGAATCGGTGCGCTCGGCCGCAGCCGCGGCCGCGGCGGAGCGCGGGCACGCGGGCAAGTGGGTCGTGCTCAACACACGCTCGAGCGTGGAGCCCTTCCTGACCTACTCCGACCGCCGCGACCTCCGGGAGAAGGTGTGGCGGAGCTTCGTGAACCGCGGCGACAACGGCGACGCCCGCGACAACAACGCGGCGATCGCCGAGATCCTGAAGGCGCGGGCCGAGCGCGCCAAGCTGCTCGGCTACGCCACCCACGCCCACTGGCGGCTCGAGAACGCCATGGCCGGCACCCCCGAGAGGGCGATGGAGCTGATGGAGGCGGTCTGGAAGCCGGCGGTGGCGCGGGTCCGGGAAGAGGTCGCAGACATGCAGGCCGTTGCGGACCGCCAGGGAGCGAAGATCAGGATCGAGCCCTGGGACTACCGCTACTACGCCGAGACGGTCCGCAAGGCGAAATACGACCTCGACGAGAACGAGGTGAAGCCCTACCTGCAGCTCGAGAAGCTGCGGGAAGGGATGTTCTGGGCCGCGGGCGAGCTGTTCGGGTTCCGGTTCAGGCCGGCCGAAGGGATGCCGGTCGTCAATGCCGAGGTCAGGGTCTGGGAGGTGACGGACGCGGCGGGCGGGCACGTCGGCCTCTGGTACTTCGACCCCTATGCGCGCACGGGCAAGCGCTCGGGCGCCTGGATGAACGCCTATCGCATCCAGGAGCGCTTCGAGCGGCCCATCACCCCCATCGTCTCGAACAACTCGAACTTCGTGAAGGGCGAGCCCGGGGCTGCGATCCTCATCTCCTGGGAGGACGCGAACACGCTGTTCCACGAGTTCGGCCACGCCCTGCACGGCCTGAACTCGAACGTGAGCTATCCCTCCCTCGCCGGGACGAGGGTCCCGCGCGACTACGTGGAGTTCCCCTCCCAACTGCTCGAGCGCTGGCTGGCCACACCCGAGGTGCTGAACCGCTTCGCCCTCCACCACCGGACCGGCGCGCCCATGCCGACCGAGCTGGTGAGGAGGATCGAGCGCGCCCAGACCTTCAACCAGGGCTTCGGCACCGTCGAGTACCTCGCCAGCGCCCTCGTCGACATGAAGCTGCACCTGGCCGGCGACCGCACGATCGACCCGGACGCCTTCGAGCGGGAGACCCTCGCGGCCCTGGGCATGCCCTCCGAGATCGTCATGCGCCACCGCACGCCGCAGTTCGGCCACGTCTTCTCGAGCGACGGCTACTCGGCCGGGTACTACAGCTACCTATGGTCCGACACGCTCTCGGCCGACGCCTACGAGGCGTTCACCGAGGCGGGCGGGCCCTACGACAAGGCCGTGGCGAAGCGCCTGCGCGACACCGTCCTCTCGGTCGGGAACACCCTGGACCCCGCCGAAGCCTACCGGGCGTTCCGCGGCCGCGATCCCGGAATCGCCGCGCTCATGCGCCGGCGCGGGTTCCCGGTCCCCGCGGAAGACCGCGCGGGCGAGTAGACGTCCGCGCACGACGGAGGCTCCGGTTGAGAACCCGTGGGGACGAGCCCCGGGACGCCTCTCCTTGATCCCGGCCGGCGGAGGAGACGGAACAACGCTGCGAGGCGCCGCGCTGCCCGTCGGAAAGCTTCCGGCCGTAGCTTCTCGCACGCCTGCTCGCCGAAGCTCCGGTGCGCGACCCGAGCGTCCTGGTCGGTCCCGGAGTCGGGCTCGACTGCGCCGTCCTCGATCTCGGCGGCGGACGCTGCCTGGTCGCGAAATCGGATCCGGTGACGTTCGCCACGGACGAGATCGGCTGGTACGCGGTTCAGGTCAAAGCGCCAGGTCCGGTCGGCCTGCGCCGAGGTGGGAGCCGAGCTGATCGGCGGCCATACCGAGATCACCCACGGCCTCGGCCGGCCGATCCTGGCCGGTGCGATGCTGGGCGAGGTCGAACGCGACCGCCTGGTCCTGCCGACGGGCGCCCCTCCGGGGGACAGCCTGATCCTCACCAAGCGCCTCGCGGTCGAGGCGACCGCGAGGCTGGCCCGCGAGAAGGGCGCGGAGCTGGCCGGGCGGGTGGACCCGCGGGTCCTGGCGCGGGCGCGTGACTTCCTCCACGACCCCGGCATCGGCGTGCTGCGCGACGCCCGCGCGGCCCTCGCAGCCGCCCGGGTGCACGCCATGCACGATCCCACCGAGGGGGGGCTCGCCACGGGGATCCACGAGCTGGCCCAGGCGGCCGGCGTCGGCATCGAGGTGGACGCGGGGGTGCCCGTCCATCCGGAGACCCTCGAGCTCTGCGCGGCCTTCGGGATGGACCCCTGGGGAGTCATCGCCTCCGGCTCGCTCCTCGTCGCCGTGGCCCCAGAGGACGCCGATGGAGTGCTGGCGTCGCTCGCGGCCACGGGCGTGGAAGGCGCCGTGATCGGCCGGGTGCGGGAGTCGGCACGCGGCGTCGTCCGGCTCGATTCAGGGCGCGCGGCCCCGTTGCCGCCCTTCGAGCGCGACGAGATCGCCAAAGCGTTCGCGGTCGCCTGAGACCTCGATGGGAATGCGGCGCGCCTGGGAAGGACGAAGCTCCGCATCCGGCTGGTGCCGGCTGCCGATGCGCACGTTGCGCAGACCGGCGTCGTGTGCCGCCGCCAGCGCGTGCTGGGCGTGGGCGAACGACGTGCGGGGCAGGTCGCGCATCAGGAATGACGGGGCGGGGCTCCGTCGGTTCCCTCTCGAGCGGAGGCGATCGATTCGACCGGCTCTCGCACGCACAAATGCTGCCGAGCGCCGGTCGTGTGCCGAAAGCGCCTGCGTGCCGTTCGTCCCTGAAAGGCGCCCGAGTCGCTCGGGCCATCCGGATTCGATCGCGCGACGAGCCATTCCCGCGGCACCGGGTTTGCCACCTCGATCGTGGGGCGGGTTGTGCCGGTCCAGGGATGGGACCGGACGAGCGGTCGCCCCGAGGTCGCGTAAGCTCCTGCATCTCGTGACCGTCACGGGATGGTGACCTTGGGCCGGGACCTCTCACCCGGGGCCAGCGTTCAGGACCGCGCCCCGAGCACGTCGGCGAGTTGGTCGAGCGCCCAGTGGAGCTGCTCGCGGGTGATCACGAGCGGCGGGGCGAGCCGGATCGTGTTCCCGTGGGTGTCCTTGCAGAGGACACCCCGCTCCTTGAGCGCCAGGCAGTAACGCCGCGCGCCGCCCGCCTCCGGCACCAGCTCCACGCCGGCCCAGAGCCCGATCGACCGGACCTCCTTGACCAGCGGGGAGCGGAGGGCTCCCAGCCGGGCCGCAAGGTGCTCGCCGAGCCGCGCGGCGCGCTCGACGAGCCCCTCCTCGACGATCACGTCGAGGGCCGCACTGGCCACGGCGCAGGCCAGGGGGTTGCCCCCGTAGGTGGAGCCGTGGAGCCCGGGCGTGAAGACGTCCATCACCTCGCGGCGGGCGAGGAAGGCGGACACCGGGTAGAAGCCGCCCGAGAGCGCCTTGCCGACGGTCACGCCGTCCGGGCGGATGCCCTCGTGCTCGAAAGCGAACAGCCTTCCCGTGCGTCCGAGGCCGGACTGGATCTCGTCCAGGATGAGCAGCACGCGGTTCGCCACGCACAGCTCGTGCAGGCCGCGGAGGAAGCCCCTCGGAGGCACGACGACCCCCCGCTCACCCTGGATCGGCTCCGCCAGGACCGCGCAGGTGCGCGGGGTGAGCGCCGAGCGCACGGCGTCCAGGTCCCCGAACGGAACGACGCGGAAGCCGGGCGTGAAGGGGCCGAACCGGCTCGAGGAATCGGGATCGCTGGAGAAGCCCACGATCGTCGTCGTGCGTCCGTGGAAGTTGCCCTCGAAGACGACGACCTCGGCCTCCGGATACGGGATGCCCTTGACGTCGTAGCCCCACTTGCGGGCCGCCTTGATCGCCGTCTCCACGGCCTCGGCGCCGCTGTTCATCAGCAGCGCCTTGTCGAAGCCGGTCAGGCGGCAGAGCTTCTCGACGAGCGGCGGGAAGCGGTCGTTGCGGAACGCCCGCGACGTCAGGGCGAGCCGGCCGGCCTGCTCGGCGAGCGCGGCCGCGATCCGAGGATGGTTGTGCCCCTGGTTGACCGCCGAGTACGCCGCCAGGAAGTCGAGGTACCTGCGCCCCTCGACGTCGATCAGCCAAGCGCCCTCGCCGCGCTCGACCACGACGTCGAGGGGCTCGTAGTTCCTGGCGCCGAAGCGGCTCTCCAGCTCGATCAGCTCCTGGGCGCGCGATAGGGTCTCGGTCGGTGCGGGCATGGTCGTGCTCCTGAGGAGGGCTCCAGCAGGCCCGGCGCCCGTCGCCGGGCCCCCTTGGCTCCAGTGAGTACCACCCGGGCGCGGATCGGGGGAATGCACCATTCGTCCTATCCGGGGGCGTCAGGGGGGTCCGCTCAGAACTCGACGCCGATCCCGAACGTCGAGTGCCACGCCCCCGAGGGCAGCTCGGCCGCCGGCGCGCCCAGGGCCCGCTGGACGTCGGCGAACGGCAGCTCCGGAGGCATCGACGCGCCCGGCTCGAGAAGCCTCACCGGACGGGCGGCGTGGCGGACCCCTTCCGGCGCCGACGCGGCCCAGGCCGGCACGCAACGCCAACGACCCGCCCAGCCGGACGGCGACGTCCGCACCGAGCGCCAGACCTATCGGCCTCCCGTCCCCGCCGCGCGCAGCGAGGCGAGCTGCGACTCGAGGAGCCCGCGCGCCAAGGGCACCTTGTAGGCGTTGCCCGCAAGGGGCTCGGCCCTGGCCAGCGCCGCCTCCGCCGCGCGCGCGATGCTCTGGGTGTCGAGCCGGGCGCCGGCCAGCGCGGCCTCGGCGTCGCGCGAGCGCCAGGGCACCGGGGCGACGCCGCTCAGCACGATGCGGGGGTCCTTTACGACGCCGCTCGCGAGGCGCAGCGCCACCGCCACACCGACGAGCGCGAAGTCCCACGCCGCGCGCGTCCGGACCTTGCGGTACGAGCTGACCAGGCCCGGCAGCGGACCAGGCATCTCGACCCCGGTCACGATCTCGCCGGGCGCGAGCACGGTCTCGCGCTCTGGGTCGGCCTCGGGCAGGACGAAGAACGCTTCCAGCGGGAGCGTGCGCGTGGCGGCGCGGCCGACGAGGGTGACGTGCGCCCCCAGCGCGATCAGCGCCGGGGCCGTGTCGGACGGGTGCACGGCGAAGCACGGCCCGCCGCCCAGGATCGCGTGGGACCGGTTCTCGCCTTCGTAGGCCGAGCAGGTGTCGCCGCCCTTGCGCAGGCAGTCGAAGCCGCCCCGGTAGTACCAGCAGCGGGGCTTTTGGCACAGGTTGCCGCCCAGCGTCCCCTGGTTCCGGAGCTGGGGGGTCCCCACGCTGGCCGCGGCCTCGGCGAGCGCGGCGCAACGGAGGCGGACGCGCTCGCTCGCGGCGACCTCGGCCACGGGAGTGAGGGCGCCGATGCGAAGGCCACCGCTGCGCGTCTCCTCGATGCCGCGCAGCTCGCCGAGGCCGTCCAGGCTCACGACGGTCCCGGCGGCGAGGACGCCGTCGCGCAGGCAGCCCAGCAGGTCCGTGCCGCCAGCGTGGGCGCGGGCGCCCTCCGCGGAGAGAAGGTCCACCGCTTCGGGGACCGTCGTGGGCCGCGCGTAGGCGAAGCTCGTCAGCATGGCTCACCCCCTCTCGCGGCGCTCGGCCAGGCGCCGCACCAGCTGGCTCGGGTCGATCGATGGCTCGGTGACCCGGATGCCGGTGGCGTGGTAGACGGCGTTGGCGATCGCGGCCGCGGTGGGGATCGTGGCCGGCTCACCGAGGCCCTTGGCTCCGACGCTGTTGCACTCGGCGTCCTCCGGATCGACCGGGAGGCACACCGGCTCGGCGGGCACGTCCTTGGCCGTCGGGATCCGGTAGTCGCTCCAGTTGGCGTTGAGCATGCGGCCGGTCTCGGGGTCCAGCACCCGCGCCTCGGTCATGGCGAACCCGAGCCCCATCGCCATCCCTCCGAAGACCTGGTTGTCGTAGGTCAGGCGGTTCATGACGCGGCCGCTGTCATGGGCCCCCAGCAGCCGCCGAACGCACACCTCTCCGGTGCGGGTGTCCACCTCGACCTCGGCGAACTGCGCCGCGAAGGGCAGCGCCACCTTCCCTTCGGGGTGCGGATGGCGGCGGCCGACGCCTACCAGCACACGTTGCTGTTGCAGGCCCTTCAGGTCCTTCAACACGAGGCGCGTCTCGCCCGGGCCGACCACCGCTCCGTCTCGCAACCCGAGCGCAGCCGCCGGGCAGCCGAGCTGTGCCGCCGCCAGCTCCAGGATCTGGCGCTTGACCTCGACGGCCGCCGCCCGAACCGCGGGGGCGTTCACGAGGACGGTCTGGCTCCCCCCCGACGGGACCGCGTACGGGGTCGTCCCCGTGTCCGCGTGCTCGATCCGGATCCGCTCGATCGGGAGCCCCAGCTCCTCGGCCACGACCATGGCCATCACGGTCTTGGTGCCGGTGCCGAGGTCGCTCGCTCCGAGCGTCAGGTCGCAGCTCCCGTCGGCATGGCACTTGACGATGGCCGTCGATACCGGCTGCCCCGTGTAACCCCAGATGCACGCGGCCACGCCGACGCCGCGGAGGATCGGACCGTGCTCCCGCGGCCGGCGCCGCGCCTCCTCCCAGTCGAACGCGCGCGCACCCTGCTCGAGGCAGCGTGAGAGGCCGGTGGAGGTGTAGGGCTGGCCACCCCGGCGCTGGCTCACGTTCGGCACGTTCTTCAGCCGGAGGGTGACGGGGTCCATGCCGATCCTCTCGGCGAGCGCGTCCATCGTCTGCTCGAGGGCCCACGAGCACTGCGGAAACCCCGGGGCCCGCATCGGCCGCGCGCGGCCGGCGTTGATGTAGGCGTCGGTCTCCACGATCCGCACGTTCGGGCACAGATAGAGGTCCGCCACCTGGTAGCCCGTACCCGAGCCGCTCGGGTAGGCCCCGCTCGAGCCGAGGCCGGTGAGCTGGAGCGCCGTCAGCGTGCCGTCCGCCTTGACGCCTGCCTTGAGGGTCAGGGTGTTGGCCGGCCGGTTGCCCGCGCACAGGAAGCTCTCCTCGCGGGTCAGGAACAGCTTGACCGGATGGCCCGTCTGGCGGGCGAGCAGCGCGGCGATCACGGTGTACTTACCGAGCTCGAGCTTGCTGCCGAAGCCCCCGCCCATGTACGACCCGACCACCCGCACGTGCGAGAGCGGCAGCTCGAGGCAGCGAGCGAGCTGTTCTTGCACGCCGAAGACTCCCTGGGTGCTGTCCCAGACCGTGAGCCTGTCCCCGTCCCAGCGCGCCACCGATCCGTGGACCTCGAGCGGTGTGTGGATCTCACAGGGCGTGCGGTACGTCTCCTGGAGCACGTGGTCGGCCTCCGCGAACCCCTTCTCCACGTCGCCGCGCTCATAGGCCTCGCGCTCCCTCACCTGGTTGCCGCCCTCGTGGATCGGGGGGGCACCCGGCTTCAGCGCCTCGGCCGGATCGATCACGAACGGCAGCGTCTCGTACTCGACCTCGATCGCCCGCGCCGCGTCCCGCGCCTGCTCGAGGGACTCCGCGGCCACCGCCGCGACCTCTTCGCCTTCGTGGCGGCAGTGGGGATCGAGCAGCCGGCTCGTGGCTCCACCTGCGGCGAAGTACCAGGGGAGGCCCGCGCCCGGGCTGTCGCCGGTCAGGATGGCACGCACGCCGGGAAGCGACGCCGCTCTCGCCGTATCCACGCGCTTCACCCGTGCGTGGGCATGGGGGCAGCGCACGACCGCTGCGTGGAGCATGCCGGGCAGCGCAACGTCGCGCGTGTACACGGCCGTGCCGCTCACACATTCGTAGCCGTCCACCCGCGGCAGTGGCTTGCCGACGACAGAGGTTTCCGCCCACGGTGCCGGCCGTTCCGGCGCGGACGCCGGCACGTCGGCCGCAGGGTCGCTCGGGTAGTAGGCGCGCATCGCTTCACCTCCTCGCGCCGCGCTTGATCTCGGCGGCACGGCGGGCGGCCTTGAAGATGTGGGGGTAGGCGCCGCAGCGGCAGAGGTTGCCGCTGACGGCGTCCCGGATCTCGTCCAACGACGGGTCGGGCGCCACCCGCAGCAGGCCCTCCACTGCGATCACCTGCCCCGCCGTGCAGAAGCCGCACTGGAACGCGTCCTGCTCCACGAACGCCCGCTGCACGTCGCCCAGGTCTTCGCCCAGCATCAGGCCTTCGACCGTGGTGACCTCCCGCCCCTGGGCCTCTGGGGCGAGCGTCATGCAGGAGTAGCGCGGCCGGCCGTCGATCAGGACCGTGCACGCGCCGCACTCGCCCCGCTCGCAGCCCGGCTTGGTCCCGGTGAGGCCCAGGTCGTCGCGCAGCACCTCGAGCAGGGTCTCGCGCGCCTCTGCAGCCACTCGCCGGACCCGCCCGTTCACCCTCAGGTCCAGGTCGACCCGCGAGCCGACGGCGACGACGGGCGTCGCGGACGGCGCCTCGGCCGCTCCCAGGGTCGCGGCGCCCGCGGCTCCAGCCCCCACGGTGGCGAGGAACCCGCGCCGGCTCACTCCGCCGTGCTTCCGGTCATCAGGCATGCGGACACCTCCCCGTCCGCCGATGTTCACGCGGACAGGCGCGCCCATGAATAGACCGGATGATCCACACCGCCCGCGGACGGGCCCACGTTGGACGACTTGGCATCCGGACTGCATGTGTCCTGCGCGACGCACTTCGGAGGAAAAAGATGCACGCTCGCGCCAAGCCGAGGTCACGATGGGCGTCCTGACCTGGATCGTCGCCGGCGGCCTGCTGATGAGCGCCCTCGCGCTCGTGGGCGGGCTCACCCTGTTGCTGGATCCCCGAACGCAAGAGCGTCTCGTCAGGCCGCTGGTCGCCTTCGCCGCAGGCTCGCTGCTCGGCGGAGCGCTCCTCCACATGATTCCGGAGGCGGCCCACCGTGACGGGATCATGGCCTACGTGTTGGTTCTGGCGGGCTTCAGCGCGTTCCTCGGCCTGGAGCAGTTCCTCCACTGGCACCACTGCCACCGCACGAGTGCCGACTGCCGCGAACCCCTCACGTACTTGATCCTGGTCGGCGATGCGCTACACAACCTCCTGGGCGGCCTCGCGGTGGGAGCGGCGTTCCTGGCCGACGTCCGCGTGGGGGTCACCACCTGGCTGGCGGCGGCCACTCACGAGGTCCCGCAGGAGCTGGGCGACTTCGGCATCCTGGTCCACGGCGGCTGGTCGCGGCGGAGGGCACTACTCTTCAACTTCCTGTCGGCCCTCACCTTCCTCGTGGGGGGGCTGCTCGCGTACGGGGCCGCGCAGCGCTTCGACACGATCGGGCTGGTGGCCTTCGCCGCCGGCAACTTCATCTACATCGGCGCCTCGGACCTCGTGCCGGAGGTCAACAGGCACCGCGAGATGAAGGCGAACTTCGTCCACTTCGGCGCCTTCGTCGCCGGCGTGGCCGTGCTCGCGGCGATCCGCCTGGCGCGGGGCTGACGCCCGCCCTCCGGTCCGGGCGCGGATCGTCCCCGGGGATGGAGGAGCATGGATCCTTTGACCCATTGCATCGGCCCTCTCCCCGTGTCGTCCTGGGATCGACGGGTCCCGCGGAGCGATGTGCTTGAGATGCCGGCTACGCTCGGGGAGCAGCCTTCCGGGCTCGGTCAGGCGCACGTCACGGTGATCGCGGAGCAGGAGCGTCCCGCCGATCTTCCGCTCCAGGCCTTGCAGCCTCTTGGTCAGGGCAGGCTGGGAGACCCCGAGCTCCTCGGCTGCCCGCCCGAAGTGCCGGCGCTCCGCGAGTGCCACGAAGCACTGCAGCTCCGCGAGCGCCAGGACCGGCCGTGCCGGCGGCGATGGCGCTGGCCGCGGAGCGGCTCACCCACGAGCCCGGCTTCTTCTCCGACCTCGAGACCATCGACGGCAGCCGCGAGGTGGTTCGCGAGCTGGCCGAGCGCTACGAAGTCTTCATCGCCAGCGCTGCCATGGAGGTCCCCACCTCGTTCGGCGCCAAGTACGCCTGGCTCCGCGAGCGGTTCCCGTTCATCCCGCCCAGCCACGTCGTGTTCTGCGGAGACAAGGGCGTCCCCGATGTCGACTTCCTGACCGACGACACACCGCGGCACTTCGAGCGCTTCCGGGGCACGCCGGTCCTCTTCAGCGCCCCCCACAACCGGGGTGAGACCCGCTACCCGCGGGTCCGGTGCTGGGACGGTGTCCGCACGCTGCTCCTCGGTCCGGGGTCCGAGCCGGTCTAACGCGGAGCGGGCCCGCGGCGACTCGCGCCGGGGCGGCCGCCCCGGGAATCCGACACCAGTTGCCGGAACAGGCTGGACTCGCGCATGAAGAACCCCTGAGTGTGGAAGGACTCCGCTAGCTTCAGGTACCGGTAATCCAGGTGGTGGCACAGCTCGTGGAGGAGTGTGCGCAGGAACGTTCGGAACGCGACCACGCGCCGGAAGCGGACGGTGCGCATCCAGACACGGATCCGGGGCGTGCGGCCGGTGCCGTAGGTGTACAGGCCGTGCAGCTCGGCGGCGCGGAGCGAGGGGCGGACGGCGAGGATCTCCACGTCGACGGGTTCCACTCCGAGCCGCCGGGTCAGCCCCTCGGCGAGCGCCGTCGCGGCCGCCTGCACCCGGCGCCGGTCGTCGGCGGCGAGCGCCTGCTCCAGGGCGAAGACCGCGGGATACAGCCCGTCGGCGTCGGGGAGGCGGATGGCCGGGATGGAGTCGCTCTCGAGGTAGACCGTCTGGTCCCGGGCCGAGAGCCGCTGGTAGTACGCGAAGGGCATGCGGGACGCGTCGAGTTTAGCAGGGCGTGGCGAACGTCCAGGAGCGGCGGCTTGCCGGTGAGCCCCGGCCGGGCCTAAGCTTCCCCTCGAGGCCCTCGCCACCGGAACAGCGGCTGCCGATGCCAGACCCCGACTCGCACACCCACGTGGACGCGCCCGCGCGCCGCATCCGGGTCGCCCTGATCCTGACTCTGGCCACCATGCTCGTGGAGGTGGCGGGGGGAGTGATGTCGGGCAGCCTGGCGCTCATCTCGGACGCCGGCCACATGATGGCCGACGCGGGGGCCCTGGCCCTGGCGCTGGTGGCCCAGCAGGTGGCGGCGCGGCCCCGGACCCTGCGCCGCACCTACGGCTCGCGACGCGCCGAGACGCTGGCCGCCTTCGTCAACGGCATCGTCCTGGGTGTGACCGCGGTGTGGGTGATCCTGGAGGCGGTCGAGCGATGGCGAACGCCCACCGCCATCGACGCGCCGTTCATGCTGGCGGTGGCGGTGGCGGGGCTCCTGGCCAACCTCACCGCCGCCTGGATACTCTCCGGGCGGGGGGCCACGCACAACGCCAACACCCGCGCCGCGCTCGCCCACGTCCTCGCCGACGCCGCCGGGTCGGTGGCCGCGATCGTGGCGGGCGTCCTGGTCCTGTCGTTCGGTTGGACCCGCGCCGACCCGGCGATCTCGGTGGTCCTCGCGGTCCTGATCCTGTGGAGCGCGTGGAAGCTCGTCACCCAGACCGTGGGCGTGCTGATGGAGGGGGCGCCCGCAGGGGTGCCGCTCGAGGAGCTGGAGCGGACCATCCGCGAGACGCGCGGCGTGGCGGACCTCCACGACCTGCACGCCTGGACCATCTCGGAGGGCTTCGACATCCTGACCGTCCACGTGGTCCTGGACGGCGCGCACCACGGCACCGACGTCGCCCGCGAGGTCGGCGAGCGGGTGCGCGAGCGCCACCGCATCGCCCACGTCACTGTCCAGCCGGAGCCGCCCGCGGTCCGGCCGTCGCTGCACCCGGTGGCGGTGCTTCGCCGCCGGCGGAAGTGAGGAGGAGGGGCAGGGAGCCCCCCGCCGCCGGCCAGGCCCCGCTCGGGACGCCTCGCTACAATCGCCCGGTGGAACGGCCGCCGATCGCCTCGGTCGAAGAGGTCCGCGACGAGCTGCGCCGCCTCGGCTACCTCGACAGCGGGCTCGATCGGTTCGTTCTCGGGGGGGCGGGAGCGTCCCGCGCGGCCGCTTCCCTGGGCGTCGCGCTGAGGGTCGGAATCGCGGGGGCCGGGGTGTTCGGCGCCGCCCTGACCCTGGCCGCGGTGGGGCTGGACCCGCGGCTGCTCGGCGACCCCGCGGACCTCGCCGTGCTCGCCGGCTACCTCGCGGTGGCCGCGGGTCTCGCCACCTCGGCGGCGGCGCTCGCGGGCGGTCTGGCCGCGGGTTGGGTGGGGCGGCGAACCGGCTCGGACCTGAGCCGCAACGTCGGCGCGGTGGTAGCGGTCGCGGG